>Ga0115546_1001050_pt1 | contig 17688 bp, 27 predicted proteins | sample COGITO_mtgs_1004_FD_87186 | JGI IMG/M metagenome (GOLD analysis project Ga0115546, IMG submission 87186) | Pelagic marine microbial communities from North Sea - COGITO_mtgs_100413 | ecosystem: Environmental > Aquatic > Marine > Epipelagic | place: Germany:Helgoland, sampling site Kabeltonne...
GCAATGGGCAAGTGGCGACACTTTATATAAGGGGAATTGATATGCAACCGACAGTGGAAAACCTACTCGACGGCATCAAGGTGCTAGAATCGTTAATCGCGGACTATGAGGAGTATTTGACACAATTACACGAAGACGGATATATTGACGTTGTGGCAGACGGACGTGAGTACCTAATCAGTCTCGAAGACACTTGCAGAAACAATAAACCCTTGTCACAATGTGACTGTTGCTAAGGATAAACGAAAATGAGTAAACCCGAAATGACCGAGCGCGAGGCCAAATACATCGCGGACTACGTAAACCACGTCATCGATAATGGCGGTACAATCGACTGGCGATCTATACTAGGCGCGTCCCTAGGTTTTGATGTAACCAACGTGGCACCCGAAACTGTTGCAATGGTGCGTGATATTTTAGCTCAGGAGAATTGAAATGCAAAAAATCGGAAATGTTTTAAGTTTGTTCGACGGTCTCAGCGGGGGGCAGATCGCTCTCAAACGAGCAGGCATCGACTACGACCAGTACTATGCGTCGGAGGTGGACAAGTACGCCATCGACATAGCCAAGAAAAACAATCCTGAAATGGTGCATCTTGGCGACGTGACAAAGTGGCGAGAATGGGACATAGACTGGTCTAAAATCGGTCTGTTGATCGGGGGCAGCCCTTGCCAAGGTTTTAGCTTTGCAGGCAAGCGCCTAAATTTTGATGACCCACGGAGTAAGCTATTTTTTGTGTACGTGGATATCTTGAACCATATCAGAGCGGTCAACCCCGACGTGAAATTCATGCTTGAGAATGTCAAGATGAAAAAAGAATCGTTGGACGTTATCAGCGAGACCTTGGGGGTGCAACCCGTTTTCATCAATAGCGCCACGGTGTCGGCACAAAACCGACAGCGGTACTATTGGACAAACTGGGCGGTGACGGTGCCTGAAGATCGCGGTATTGTTCTGGGCGACGTTCTCGAAAATGGTGTCGTTGACCGTGACAAGTCGTTTTGCATCGATGCCAACTATTTCAAGGGCGGTAACCTTAAGCAGTATTTTGAGAAACACCGTCGCCAGTTGGTATTTTCCGCAAATGGCTTGTGCCATGTCGGTGACGCAGACCTCAATGGCCACGACCTGCTCAAACGGGTCTACCATCCCGCAGGCAAGGCTCCAACAGTCAACACAGGCGGTGGTGGCAATACTGAGCCAAAGGTCTTGGTGGCACCCGACAAGTGGCGCAAGCTTACACCATTGGAGTGTGAGCGGTTGCAGACGGTGCCAGAGGGCTACACCGAGGGCGTGTCGAACAGTCAGCGCTACAGGATGCTAGGCAACGGGTGGACTGTGGACGTGATCGCACACATCTTTGAGGAGGGCATGGCATGAACGAGATCGCCGACTTTATCATGGGGGCAGCCTTAATCTTGGCGGTCTGGGTAGCACAATTGTTTGATGTTTTTCAACAGGGGGCGTAATGCTTAAAAAAATCTTGGGGTTTTTCAAAAAGAGGCCGACAGCACTCGAAAATGCTGTTACAATTTCAACCGTGTCATCATCTAAAGGAGCAAACGACATGAATAAAGTACTAAACGCCATCATCGAAAATGGCAAAATTTGTAAGGTCGAGTTTATCAAAAAAGATGGCTCAGTTGGTGTAGTCCACGGACGTACTGGTGTGCATCGACACGCTCGTGGCGGTACGCGGACATCTAGCGACGACCAATACATCATGTTCTACGATTTCGACAAGGGCTACCGCAATGTCAACCGTCGATCCATCACGAAAGTGAATGGTATCAATCTCAAAATCACCACACGTTAAGGGGGCGACATGAACGTACAACGTTATGAGGTAATAGACGACTATAGTGTCATAGTGCAATTTCAAAATTCGGACAAACTACACTTCCGCAAGATTTTCCACGCAGGTACTGACGGTATTTTGTGCCACGATTTTGAGACGTTCATTGACTACAAAACGGCAATAGAAACAACTTTCGAGGAGGTCATAAATGACTAAGTATTTGGTAACTGTCGAGGCCAGGCTTTCGTATGCCGTCGTGTCGGAGGTCTACGAGATCGAGGCGCCCAACGTCGATGATGCGGAAACGTTGGTGCTAATAGGTGGTGGCACCTTGCTCGAAGAGCGGGTTGAGGAGGGCGAGACCATAGATGAGTTTGTAACACAGGTTTGTACTTTTACTGAGGGGAATTGGGTATGTTCTTAAGCGACTATTTTGAAAGCACCAACAAAGACTTTCGGGTCGAGCGGGTTGCCAATGGGTACATTATTTCGGTGTCGGGCTACGTGGACAAAGATGCTTGGACTTCTGAAATGAAGTTCGTCGTTGTCAGCAAGCACGAAGTGATTACGTTGTTCGATGAATTTTTAGAAAAGGCCAGAAAAGATGATTAGTGTTTCTTTAGTGGACACAATGGGTAGCGATTTGTCTGTGGTAAACAGCGCGAGGGTGTCTTTTGACAAGCGCGTAGAAAAGATGGGCTTAAGCGACGAGAAACTGATTAAGTACCTCGCTGACCACAAGCACCTGACACCCTTTCGCCACACAGCCATTCAGGTTCGTTGTAAGGCACCTATTTTCTTGGCGCGACAGCTAGGTAAGCATCAGGCAGGTCTCAGTTGGAACGAAGTGTCACGACGGTACGTTGATAGCGAACCTGAGTTCTACGTGCCTCACGAGTGGCGTGAGCGCCCTAGAACGTCGATCAAGCAGGGTAGTGGTCAGGTACATCGGGACACCGTGTATTGGGAAGACGAGTACGCAGCCTTGATGAAAGCGTCAGCGTCTCTTTACGACAGGATGATCAAGGACAACGTAGCGCCCGAAATGGTAAGAATGTTGCTACCGCAATCGATGCTGACTGAGTGGTTTTGGACGGGAAACCTATTGTCCTTTGCCCATGTGTATAACGAACGGATTGCACCTAACGCACAAGAGGAGGCTCAGATTTTCGCAATGACATTGGATGCGGTAATTCATTCCAAATTCCCAACAAGCTGGTCGGCTTTGACCAAGGAGTAAATAAAAAAAATGGCTAAACGCAAACCCAAAAACGCACTGACAAACTACAATCTCGGACTGGCAAATGTCTCGCCCTTGACGAACAACCAAGCCAAGTTCTTTGACCAGTACAAGTCAGGAAAGAGTCAGCTACTACTAGGCTACTCAGGCACTGGCAAGACCTTTATGGCCTGCTACAAAGCGTTTCAGGATGTTGCAACGAATGATGAGTACAAGCGTGTGGTGATCGTCCGCAGTGCTGTACCAACACGAGAGATCGGCTTTCTAAAGGGCACGGAGGAGGAGAAAGGGGCAGTGTATGAGCTACCATATAAAAGTGTGTGTAGCGAGTTGTTTGGTCGAGGTGATGCGTATGAGGTGCTGCGGAAAAACAACGGCATCGAATTTATGCTCACAAGTTTTATAAGGGGGTTGACATTAGACAATTGTATTGTTATCGTTGATGAGTTCCAAAACATGACAGCGCATGAGGCAGATTCTGTGTTGACGCGGATTGGAAAGAGTAGTAAAATCCTGATCTGTGGTGATATACTACAGCGGGACTTTACAAAGCCCTCAGAGAAGAACATCGAGAAGTTTTTGCAGGTTGTCCAAGCGATGCCTGACGAGTTCGACTTTAACTTCTTCAATGAGTATGACGTAGTCCGAAGCGGTCTTGTTGGTAGTTACATCAAGACTAAACACCGTAAGTTCCCTAATGGTTTTGAATAAGGAGATTAACCATGTTTAACGAAATCGATATCGACATCCGTGAAGATGAGTGGCAGAACGACGCATACGAAGACTATGCGTTTGAGAAGAGCCTGCGTGATGACTACGAGAACTGCGAAGAAGTCTTTTCAGAGCAGATCGACGAGGCTGTTGATTCAGTAAAGCAGCTTGTTGCTAATTTTGCTGAGTATGGTTGGAAATTCGATATCAACGAGTACCTTTAAGGAGAGAGCCGCAATGGATGTAATTGCCCGACAACTGGAAATCGAACGCCTTGCCAACGACTACAGCTACACCCGATTGATGAAAGAGATCAACAGCCGTGTAAATGCAGGCCAGGCCGATGAACTGGTCGAGGGCAAGATGATTCTGGTACACAGCATTGATACCTTGTCAGCCAAGATCATGCAGTACTTTGATCAAGACATTCGTGGAAAGATGAAAGCTGCCAGAGATATTATTGCCATCGAGTTCTACGAAACGCCCAAAGATCTCGCGTTTATTGTATTGGCTACGATTGTGCGGAGCATCAGTAAGGATATCCATGTCCCAACGATCTCGCTGATCAAGCAACTAAACCGAGCCATCTATGACAGCATTTTGGTGCGTAGACTAGACAAGGATGACAGTACCTTTGGCGCTTTCGTTGACAAGCGTTTTAAGAACCGCAGCGAGACTTTTAGGAACCGCGAAAAGCTTAAGATTGTCAAGCGCCAAGCAAGTCTGAGTGACCCAGACCTGAGCGATATCACTACCTATCTTGGTGGGGTTCTGTTGGACTTGGTAATCAAGAGCGGTATCAATATCATTGAGACCAAGATCGTGTATAACAAGGGCAGGCGTACTCAGTACGTGGTGTACACCGAGGAGTGTTTCAAGATGGTATTGCAGTCACGCGAAAGGCTGCTAACGGAGTACAGGAAGTTTCCAATTCTGTTGGCAAAGCCAGTTGAGTGGACAAAGTTCGACGGTAGTGGTGGGTATCACAATAGCGATATCTATAAGCTGTCGTTGATCAAGGCGAGGACTGGTTCTAAGAAGCTACTCAGGCAGTTTTTTGAGCAGGGTGAGGTAGAGGCATTGTTCGACACCTTAAACACGCTACAGGATACCGCTTGGCGCGTTAATAGGCGAGTGTTCGATGTGATGGACTATGTGTTTCAGAATAACGCGGTCGATCACGAGGCAAGCGCGAACAACCCGTACTTAATTGGCAAGCTACCGTACAACGGACAGATGGAGCCAGAGGACTTTATCAACATCCACAACTACGGTGAGATCAACACCGAGGGCAAGTACAAAGGGCTGCCCAAAGAGAAGACAATGATGCGTAAGTATTTCAAGGATATTGAGACACAACGCGACATTGTGATTGCGAACACTGGCAAGGCGATCATGCTGAACCTAGTGCTGTACAATGCCAAGGAGTATTTAGAGGAGGATGAGTTCTATTTCAGCTACCAGTACGACTTTAGGGGCAGGATTTATCCTATCCAACAGCACCTACAACCTCAAGGAAAAGGGGAGGTCAAGGCGCTACTAGAGTTCAGGAACGGGTGCAAGATTGAGGGCGAGGAGGAGTTGTTCTGGTTCCTAGTCCACGGTGCTAATTGTTACGGTTATGATAAGGAGTTATATGTCGAACGAGTCAGTAAGATCAAGGCGAAGACAGAGGAGATACAGCAAATTGCCAGAGACCCAATTGGAAATCAAAGACTCTGGAAAGACGCTGACGAGCCTTATCTTTATTTGGCTTGGTGTTTTGAGTACAGCAGCTACCTCGATTGTCCTGAGTCTTTTGTTTCTCATATTCCAATTGCTTTAGACGCAACTTGTAGTGGGATTCAGATATACTCAGGACTGCTGAGAGACAAGAGCGGTGCGGAGGCGGTTAACGTGATTGGTGAGACGCGGAATGACATCTACCAACAGGTTGCCGACAAGGTCAACGGCTACTTAGATCGAGGCGACTACCCAAAGTTCTTGACTTATAAGACAAGTGATGGTAAGGTACACGAGGAGGCGACCAAGGCGCTTGCAGACAGTTTAAAGGGCAGGATTACTAGGAAGCTGACCAAGCGTAATACCATGACGCAGCCTTATTCGGTTACTCGCTATGGTATGTATGAGCAGCTAAAGGCAGAGCTTCAAGAGATGGAGAACAGCGGTAAGAAGTTTTGGGTTGGGGATACTTGGGTAGTAGCAAAGCTGCTGACCGACCTCAACGACAGAGCGATTGCTGATACCGTCAAGGGGGCTAGGATAGGCCAAGAGTTTTTGAAAGAGGTGACTGGTGATATTGTGAAATCAGGTAACTGGGTGTTTTACACGACGCCTATAACCCAATTCCCAGTATTACAGAAGATTCACAAGACGGTCATGGAGAGGGTTGTCACGCCTATTGGCAAGTTGTCTATCAGAAAGGCAACAACAGACATTAACCCTACCAAGATGGTCAACGGGATTGCACCTAACTTCATTCACAGCCTCGACGCTACCCTTTTAGCCATGACTGTGTTAAAATTGAAAGAAGATGGTTGTACTAACTTCCATCTAATCCATGACAGCTACGGTGTGCCTGTAAACCAGGTTAGTAACTTGAACTATAGGGTTCGTGAGGCGTTTATAGAGTTGTTCAAGGACAAGCCTCTAGAGCGTTGGATGATGCAAGTGCATCCTGACTATGCAAAGCAGGCCGAAGACGTTATGATTAACACCTTAGAGTTGGATGAAGTGAGGGATAGTTGGTACATTTTCAGCTAACTTCAAAAGAAAAGACATTCTAAGGAAAACCTCTTTAAGAATAAGATAAGAATAACTATAGTAGTTACTCTTAAGTATCTTAAAGTATCTTAAGTACAGCTATAACAAAGGAGAAAAATTATGGCTACAAAATCAGTAAAACCGTTCGCGGTCAAGGGCTTCAACGTGACCTCGCCAAAGGGAACAGCGCTATGGTGTAAGATCACCGAGCCTGATCGGATGTATAACGACAAGGGTGTATTATCCACCTCGCTTGTCTGCAACCCTGATGACCCAACAGTAAAGGCGTTTATCGGTAAGATCGAGGAGCTGCGTGACGTTGCTCTGGCAGAGACCAAGGAGAACTTGGGTGCCAAGGGTGCCATGTACAAGCCTCGCCCAGTGTGTACGCCAGAGTACAGCCAAGACGGGGCAGAGACAGGCAACGTGATCCTTAAGTTCACCTTGAAAGATGTAGATGACCGTAGGGCGGAGGGCAAGCAAGGCAACATTGTAGTGGTCGATACTAAGAAGCAGGTAGTCAACCCTGTACCTTTGATCGGTAACGGCTCTGTAATCCGCTGTGTGGCGTTTGCGAACCCTTACACCATGCCCAACACCAAAGAGGTCGGCGTGACGCTTATCTGGACTAAGATGCAGATTATCGAGCTGGTGTCCTTTGGCGGTGCGTCTGATGAGTTTGATGAGGAGGACGGGTTCGAGTCCGAGGCTGTGGCAGCTCCAAAAGAAGAAGAGTTCTCAGACGTAGACTTCTAATGACGGAGCAGGCATTCAGTGTGCCTATCATGTTGGAGGTTGGGGTAAATACTAAAAAGAAGTACTACCTCAACCTCAATGGCTACCGTAACTGGCAGTTTCAGTTGAACAACCAACTTAAGAAACTGTTCAAGATTACGGTAGCCGAGGATATCAGAAAGCTCTCACGGGTAGACAACGTGTGCAAGGTAACTTACACCATCTACTACCCAACCAAGAGGGCTTTCGATATCGACAACATCGGTAGCGTGATTACAAAATTTACACATGACGCTTTGGTGGAGTTCGAGATTCTTGAAGATGACAACTACAACTTTGTAAACGAGATAGTCTACAAGTTTGGCGGCGTTGACAAGGACAACCCAAGGTGTGATGTGGTCATTATTGAACAAGATGATTGAACAAATAATTGTCGGCGCTACTGGCCTAGGCTACTTGATAGTAGGTGTGCTACAATGGGCTAAGGGTGAGCCGAGTAACGGCATGATATGGGTTGGATACGCTTTTGCACAGGTGGGACTATGGCTAAATCTAAAATAGAAGACTACGGGTATTGCAGTAAGACGGGTGTGTGCTTTAACCCTTTCGGCGTCAAGCCTGAGTGGGTGCAACGCCTCGCAAAAAAAATACGGCACGGGATTACAATTGAACAAGCAGAGGAGGCTTTGTTTTGAGAGCAGAAATTAAAGAACGATTAGTGGGACTTGCTGAACAGGCTGGCTTTGACACCGACGCCGATGATGTATATCAATTTGCAACTTTCTCACTTGACCGTTTCGCTGAGTTGGTCTTGGAAGAGTTTAGGCCTGAGTGGCAAAACCTGTCCAACGCTGAGTTTTACAAGCTGTACAACATGAGTACGTGCATCCCTAGCGCCATGAATTTGGTGGACGGATACCTAAAGGAGAAGAACGTATGCGAACAGCTTTAGAGGACACAGTTGACCTTGACCAGATTGCAAGCGACTTGATGTACGAGGACGAACACCTTTCTTATGCCGACGCCTTAGAGCAGGCGCGGCTTTTAAAAGAACGGACATTCTTATATATTTCAAACACAGGAAACGAGGATGACGAATGATCAGGCAGATAGCGGAGAGTTTTTATATCATAGTGCTTGCAATGATTGTGGCAGCTCTGACGCTAGGGCTGTCTATTCTTCAGGTAGTTCATTTTGCTTTGCCTGTTCTAAGTGGAGCAAGGAAGAGGGCGCTGACGAAAGCGTCAGAACTACTCGCAAAGGCAAGCCAATGGGCTTACTGAGCTACGAGTACCAAGGCTTAAACAAACGAAAAGTTCCTGAGACCATTGCCAAGCAGTTTCGCTACGGCCTAGGCCACGACAACTCAGGTGTTTTGTGCCATGTCGCAAACTACTTTAACAAAGACAAAGAGATCGTAGCCCAAAAGCTACGGTACCCAGACAAGACGTTTAAGTTTATTGGCGACAGCAAAGAGGCGCTGATGTTTGGTCAGCAGCTTTGGGGCAATAGTGGTAAGAAGATTGTGATTACTGAGGGCGAGATTGATTGCTTGTCAGTAGCTACAGCCTTTGACGGCAAGTACCCAGTGGTCAGTGTTAAGGGTGGGAGCAACGCGGCTAAGAAAGAAATTTCTCAGCACCTAGACTGGTTGGCAGGATACGAGGAGATTTACCTTTGGTTTGACAATGACGAGCCTGGTCGGAAAGCAGTTTCAGAATGTGTAAACATTTTGCCTGCTGAAAAGGTACGCATCATACGCCATGCTGACTACAAAGATGCCAACGAGGTTCTGATTTACAAAGGTAAGGCAGGTGTCGTAAATACTTTTTACAACGCTGAGAAGTACAAGCCAGACGATATCGTAACGCCTGTTGACCTTTTGGATACAGTAGCCGAGCCTATCGAAATGGGCTTTGCTTACTACTACAGCAAGCTTACAAAGCTACTGTACGGACGCAGGTTCGGTGAGGTCGTGACGGTCGGGGCAGGTGTGAGCATTGGTAAGACGGACTTTGTAATGAGCCAGCTTGCCTTTGACCTAAAGCAGGGGTGGAAAGTAGCCACATTCATGCTAGAGCAGAGCACCAAGGAGACATTGCTAAGGGCTGCGGGTAAGGTTGATGGTGTTCATTACCACTTGCCCAACGCAGATATTAACAAAGAGCAGTTACTAAAAACTGTCGGTGGTTTTCAAGACCAATTGTTTATGTTCGATAATTTCGGCAGTAACGACTGGACTACAATCAGCGACAAGATACGGTATATGTTCCACAACTACGGTTGTCGCATATTCTATATCGATAACTTGACAGCGCTGAATGCCCATGCACAAGACGAGAGACGGAATCTCGATGCGCTGATGGCAGAGGTTGCAGGGATAGCGAGGGAGCTTGACATTTGGGTACTATTAGTATCTCACTTGAACCCGCCTAAATCAGGCGCTAGTCACGAGGCTGGTGGAAAGACTGAACAGGCTCAGTTCACAGGCTCACGGGCAATTATGAGATGGTCATACGCAATGTTTGGTATTGAACGGAACACACTGCACGAAGATGAGAACGAGCGCAACAAAGGCTTGGTTCGTATCCTAAAGGATAGATTCAGCGGTAGTGCTACAGGACGTACAGTAGGCTTTAGGTATGATCGAGACACAGGCATTGTCCATGAGATGGATGATGACTTTGAGATTGAGCAAACGGGAGCAACTAATGACAACGATTTTTGATATTGAAACGGATGGACTTTATGACGAAGCTACAAAGATTCATTGCATCTCTATTAAGGTTGATGATGCCCCCACCGAAGTTTACGCCGCCTTACCCTTGGACGGGGTCGCAGGGACAATCGAGCAAGGACTAGCGCTGCTGTCCAAGGCCGACCTGCTAGTAGGCCACAATATCATTAACTTTGATATACCCGTCATACTTAAGCTGTACCCACAGTGGACGTACAACGGGAGGCGCGACACACTTATCCTGAGTAGACTGGTATATCCAAATATATCACTTACTGATGCTAATAGGAAAACGATTCCCCCTAAATTAAAGGGGAGCCACAGCCTGAAAGCTTGGGGATACAGACTGCGTAAATATAAGGGGGAGATAGAGAGCCAGTGGCATACACTAACTACTGAAATGGTTGAGTACTGCCGACAGGATACCGAGGTTACACACGCTTTGTACGAAAAGCTGCTTAAGGCCAACACGCCTGCCGAGGCTATCTGGTTGGAGCAAGAGTTCGCCAAGATCATGCACAGGCAAGAGCGGTACGGCGTCTGGTTCGACTTAGCAAAAGCCAAGCAACTACACGTTGACTTGTTGGTCGAGGTGGAGGAGGCAGAGCAGGAACTGTTTAAGGTGTTTACACCATTGAAGCAGTGGACTCGTAAAGAGTACCCGCTTAAGCCGTATAAGCAAGATGGAAGCAAGTCGCAGGTCTTACTAAACCAAGAGCTACTAGGCTGCCATCGGAATAAGAAAGATGAGTGGGGCTACTATAAAGAGATTTATTTCAATCCAAGTAGTAGACAACACATTGCCTTGTGGCTTAAGTCGGTATACGGATGGAAGCCTACCGAGCACACAGAGACTGGGCAACCAGTTATCAACGAATCGGTTCTTGAAAAGCTTGACTTTCCAGAGGGCAAAATACTAGCTCACTACTTCAACGTGACCAAGATGGTAGGCCAATTGGCAGAGGGTAAGAATGCTTGGCTTAAGATGGTCAAGGGCGACCAGCGGATTCATGGCAGGGTAAACACACTAGGTGCTGTATCTCGCAGATGCACACACAGCAACCCCAACATGGCGCAGGTGCCTAGTTCACGGGCTTACAAAGGCCACGAGGCTAGGGAATTATTCGGAGTACCAAAGGGGAAAAAACTTGTTGGATGTGATGCAGACGGTTTGGAATTACGTACTCTTTCTCATTTTATGGCTAGGTTCGATAGCGGACTATATTCAAAAGCTGTAGACGAGGGCAAGAAAGAGGACGGGACAGATATCCATACGCTGAACCAAAAGTCAGCGGGGCTACCTACTAGAGACGCGGCTAAGACTTTTATTTATGCGTTTCTTTATGGTGCAGGCGATGGCAAGATTGGCGAGATTGTGGGCGGTAGTGCAGAGGACGGTAAGAAGCTTAAAGAAAAATTCTTTAAAAAATTACCAGCTATTCGGAGCTTGGTCGAACTGGTTGCTAGGGTATACAAGGACACTGGTATGCTCAGGGCGCTAGATGGCAACCCCTACCACATACGGTCAGCCCACAGCGCCTTGAACACCTTATTGCAGGGCGCAGGGGCGTTGGTGATGAAGTACTATGTGATCTTCCTAGACCGCAGTTTGTCGGCTAGGTTTACAGCAGGTATTAATTACGAGTTTGTACTCAACGTCCACGACGAGGTGCAGATTGAATGTGACGAAGAGATAGCAGATGAGGTAGCCAAGCTTGCAGAGGAAGCCTTTGATGATGTAACAAAGTATTTGAAGTTTCGTATCCCACTGCGCGGTACGGCTTCTATTGGAAACACTTGGGCAGAAACCCATTAAGGAGAGATATGACGGATATTAACGCACTTGAAACTAGCGTACTGGGATGGGCTGCTGAACGTGGCATCCTCGCTAACTCAACGGCCTCACAACAGTTTCTTAAGCTTGTGAGCGAGATGGGCGAACTGGCAGACAACATTGCTAAGGGACGAGATACCCGTGACGATATCGGCGATTGCATGGTAGTGCTTACCATCATTGCCAGACTAATGGGGACGAGCCTGAACGAGTGTTTGTCTACCGCTTGGGAAGACATCAAGGACAGGAAAGGATACCTTAATGACAGCGGCGTATTTATTAAAGAATCCGATAACCCCCAACTCTCTCTGGGAATGTGACATGGAGGCGGCGCTAACTAAACAGGTAGGTGGAAGTCACTATAGCTTAGTGATACAACCTGTTGATTTCATTGTAAAAAATAATATTCCCTATCGAGAAGCGAATGTTATTAAATACGTAACACGACACAAATTAAAAAATGGAGCCGAAGATATTCGTAAGGCCATCCATTACTTAGAAATGATTTTAGAGGATTATAACAATGCTTGATTTTGCAAAAGACTTACTAGAGCGACACTACTGCCGACCCAATGAGACGGTCGAAGCGGCATTTAAACGTGCTTGTGATTGCTTTGGTTCGGATGCCGCCCATAGTAAGCGACTGCAAGAGTATATTAAAAAAGAATGGTTCATGTTTAGTTCACCCATTCTCAGCAACGCACCAGCGGCTGGCGAGAAAGTCAAGGGGCTGCCTATCAGTTGTTTCCTGACCTACGTTCCAGACACCATTAAAGGGCTGTGCGACCACACTACCGAAGAGCGGTGGCTGTCGGTTAAGGGCGGTGGCGTAGGCGGTCACTGGTCATCTGTCCGTGCTATAAGCGACCAGACGCCAGGTGTCAACGGTTTCTTACACACAGTGGATGCCGACATGGTTGCTTACCGCCAAGGCAAGACCCGTCGTGGTAGCTACGCAGCCTACTTGAACATCTCGCATCCTGAGATTGTAGAGTTTATGAAGATGCGTACACCGTCTGGTGACCTTAACCGCAAGAACTTGAACCTGCACCACGGCATCAACATCACTACGGCGTTCTTGTACGCAGTGGAGAAAGACTTAGAGTGGTCTCTGGTTGACCCACACACACGTAAGATCACAGACACCATGCGCGCCCGTGAGCTTTGGGAAGAGATTATTACAACACGTTTCCGTACAGGTGAGCCGTACATCAATTACATTGACGAGGCCAACGAGCGGATGCACCCTGCATTGAAAGGGCTGAACCTTAAGATTAATGGTAGCAACCTGTGCAACGAGATTCACTTGCCTACCTCGGAAGACCGCACAGCCGTTTGTTGTTTGTCTAGCGTAAACCTAGCTAAGTTTGACGAGTGGGAGTTTGACAATTATTTTATTGGCGACTTAATTGAAATGCTTGACAACGTGCTTCAATTCTTTATTGACAATGCCCCTGACGAATTGTCTAAGGCTAAGTATTCAGCAGAACGTGAGCGGTCTTTGGGCTTAGGTGCTATGGGATTTCACGACTACTTGATGCAACACAACGTACCGTTTGAGGCCAGCATCTCAATCAGTATTAACAAGGCAATGTTTAAGAACATTAAGTCTAAGGCAATGGAGGCAACACGAGAGTTGGCGATTACACGAGGCGAGGCACCTGATGGTGAGGGCTATGAAGTTCGTAACCTCCACCTCTTGGCAATTGCACCAAATGCTAACAGCAGCGTTATCCTTGGGGTCTCGCCTAGCATCGAGCCACGGGCATCTAACTGCTACACGCATAAGACACGGGTGGGCAGTCACTTGGTAAAGAATCCAGCTCTTGAAAAATTGCTGACAACTTTGGGGTACAACAACGACACAGTTTGGAAGTCGATCATGGCGAATGAGGGGTCTGTAGATCACTTGGACTTCTTGACTGATGACGATAAAGAAGTATTTAAGACAGCGTTTGAGATTGATCAGCGATGGGTTGTGGAACACGCACGAGCAAGACAGGCTTACATCTGCCAAGGCCAATCAGTTAATCTGTTCTTCCCTGCTGGCATCGACAAGAGCTATGTCAACATGGTACACCGCAGAGCGTTCAGACAGGCTGATGACTTAGGCGTACCGCTCAAAGGTTTGTATTACCTGCGGACTGAGTCAAGTACGAAGACTGAGAAAGTCAACGTAGAGATTAAACGAGACGCACTGCAAGACGGTGTGCAAGGCGAGTTAAACGAATGTCTAGCCTGTCAGGGTTGATGGAAGTAATTCTGTACTTGGGGGCGCTAGGTGCGCTCTTCAACTTTATACTACAGCTCCTTTGGTACTTTGAAATTAAACGTACCAATGGGGCTATGTCAAAAAACAATTTAAACAAGGTTGACGAATGAGCTTATTTGAAAGAAGCACAACATACAAACCTCTTAAGTACCCTCAAGCCGAGGAGTACCGACTGCAATCCGAAGACATTCATTGGATTGTGAAAGAGGTTGAGATGACTAAGGATTTAGAAGATTACAAATCCGCAACGCCAGAAGAGCAAGAGTATATTAAAAACATTCTCTCTATCTTTACACAGAGCGATTTTAATGTAGCTGCTGGTTATTTACCACTGATCAATTCAATCCAGAACAATGAGATTCGTGGAATGCTTACAAGCTTTATGGCTCGTGAGTTTATCCACCAAGAGGGCTATGCCCATTTAAACGAGAGCCTTGGGTTCTCAGATAGTTACTACACCGACTTCTTAAAACACAAAGAGACGCTGGCTAAGGACGAGTACATGGCGGTCACCAAGTCCAACGGCAACTTTGGCTTGGCTCTGGCTAAGGGTATCTTGCTAGAGGGTATCTCTTTGTTTGGTAGCTTTGCTATGCTTAAGAACTTTGAGCGACGTGGCAGGTACATGGGTATGTGTACGATCAACGAATGGTCGCTACGAGACGAGTCCCTGCACGTAGAGGGTAACTCTTGGCTATTCCGCACTTGGTGTAAAGAAAACCCTAATGAAATTAACGACAACTTCAAGTTACAAATTTACAACATGGCTAGAGAGATTGTACACCTTGAGCAGGCATTTGTTGATTTTGCATTCGGTACTTACCAGCCGCTTAATCTACCACAAAGCGATGTTAAAAGCTACATTGAGTACATTGCGGACAGGCGGCTAACTCGCTTGGGGCTAAAGCCTAATTTTAACTGTTCCGAGAACCCACTGCCGTGGATGGATGAACTAAACAACGGAAGCTCTCTGGCTAACTTCTTTGAGAAGCGGGTCACAGACTACTCGGTGGCAGGAATGTCAGGCGAGTTCACCTACTAAAGGACACAAATGGAACAATTTGAACTTGAACTAAATAAAATGTTTGGCAATAAAGAGCCAGGCCTGTTCGACAAAACAGTCCCGATTGTAAAGCATGGTAACACCTACCATTGTTTTCTTACATCAGACATTGAAGCCCCTGCGGAGTACAGCGAGTTTTGCTATTTGCTAAATGTGGCAACTGCTAAGGATAAAATTATTCTTAATATTAACACAGGGGGCGGTCAAATTGATAGTGCGTTCCAAATTCTTGCGGCGCTCAAGAGGACAAAGGCTGATGTTACAGCCCGTATTGCAGGCACCGTAGTAAGTGCAGGTACGATCATTGCCCTTAAGTGTGCCAAGCTTGAGGTAGAGGATTACACCCACTTTATGATTCACAACTATTCTACAGGTACGCAAGGCAAAGGCCACGAAGTTATTGATTATATCAACTTCAACGACAAAGACCTACAGAATACATTTAGAGAAATCTACAAAGGTTTCCTGACGGAAGAAGAGATTGCTGACGTACTGCGCGGTAAAGATATGTGGCTCACTGCTGACGATGTTCGTGTTCGTTGGGCTGCCAAACAAGGAGCTACCAAATGAAAACAATATTATTAGACATCGAGACAGCACCATCATTGGCATACGTCTGGGGGGTGTGGAAACAGAATGTAGGGCAGAAGCAGTTAGCAAGCCATACGAGGATAATGTCCTGTGCTGTAAAAGACCTAGAGGGTGACGATATCCGCTACTACGAAAGCCGTGGCGATAACGACCGAGAGATTGTACAAAAAATTATCAAAGAGCTAGATGATGCTGACTTTGTAATTGCCCACAACGGCAAGAAGTTTGATATCCCAGTGATCAACGCAAGAGCGGTTGTAAACGGCATCAAGCCCCCTAGTCCTTACCGAGTTATTGATACCCTGCTGATCGCCAAGCGAGAGTTTAGGTTTATTAAAAACTCGTTAGAGAACTTGGCGATTGAACTTAATGTGCCCTCGCGTAAGCTTGGACATGGTAAGTACCCAGGTTTTGAATTGTGGCTTGCTTGTATGGCTCAGGACGATGAGGCTTGGGACGAAATGCGTGAGTACAATTGTATGGATGTGCAAGTGCTAGAGGAGGTGTATCTACGTATGCGCCCTTGGTACTCAGTACACCCTAACGTTTCGACAGGCAATGAGTCTGAAGAACAGAGCTGCCCTAAGTGCGGTGGAGCCGACCTAATGAAACGAGGTTACTTCTATACCAACAAGGGACAGTACCAACGATATATGTGTAAAGGCTGCGGTGCATGGTCATCAGCTACTAATACACAAAACACTAAAGAAAAACGAAAAAGCCTTTTGGCTAGTCGATAAAGGAGACACAAATGAGTTTACTAAAAGCACTTAAGAATTCTACCAAGCCACGCGATATGGACGCTTTGAAAGCAGAGTTCATCAAGCATATTGAAGCCCTAGGCGATAAGATTGCAGTCGAAGACCTGCTAGTCCTCTCGCGCTTGTACGGCGAGTATGGGGCTGCGTATATGGCACAGATTGCCGCTACGCTTGACGAGCCAGCTACGGCCTCTACGACCATGAAGTTTATGAACAGCTACATTGCCGAGGTGTGCAAGGCTGCCAACGTCCATTACTTTAACAAAGAGTTTGGCTACTCATTGGTGGACAAGGTAGTGCAAGACGCCTTGGACAACGGGGGCTTTACAACCCCAGAGAAAGTAATGGAGTTTATTGCAGAGATCGAATTGTCATACGCCGAGCCAGAAGAAGACACAGAAGAGGAGTAACCCATGATTGCTTTAGTAGATGCTGATTCATTGTTGTACAAGGTGGGTTTTGCTATTGAAGACCGTGTAATTTGGAACGAGATGGAAATCTTGGTTGGGTTGGAAAAGGAAAAAGATGAGAGTTATTTTACGGATATTGACCAGTGTTGTCGAACTTTTGATCAGCTTGTGTCTAATGTTACTTATGCTACTGATTGCGATGGTAGTGTCCTTGTATTCTCTGGTGCAAATAATTTTAGACTTAGTCTTCCTACCTCTTACAAAGAAAATCGGAAAGAGTCTCGCAAGCCTACTGGCTTTGCCGAAATCTTGGCTTACGCGAAACAAGTCCACAACACCAAAACCGTAACTGGTATCGAGGCTGATGACTACGTTGTTTGGCTAAAGACCAAGAACCCTGAAGACTACATTGTATGTGCTATGGATAAGGATGTATTGTACCAGACGGTGGGTACGCATTACAACTATAGCACAGATGAAGAAGTGACTACTAAAGAATGGGATGCTATCAAATACGCATACTTCCAGACGCTGACTGGAGACCCCTCGGATGGCTACAAAGGCTGTCCTGGGGTAGGCAAGGTCAAAGCAGAAAAGCTGCTAGATGGTTTGAAGACAGAACGAGAGCTTTGGGAAGCTGTTGTAACTGCCTACGAATCTAAGGGGCTTACCGAAGAGGATGCTGTCTGGACTATGCGACTGGCAAATATGCACCAGTTTGATGGTGAAAATGTTAATTATTGGGAGCCTCCAAAACCTGTTAATAATCAATA
>Ga0115546_1001053_pt1 | contig 17657 bp, 9 predicted proteins | sample COGITO_mtgs_1004_FD_87186 | JGI IMG/M metagenome (GOLD analysis project Ga0115546, IMG submission 87186) | Pelagic marine microbial communities from North Sea - COGITO_mtgs_100413 | ecosystem: Environmental > Aquatic > Marine > Epipelagic | place: Germany:Helgoland, sampling site Kabeltonne...
ATGGTTATTTATTATCTGATGGGCAAATTATGTCAAACGATCCTCTATTACAGCCTTTTGCGCTTAAGCATTTAACCTTGAAAAATAGAATCATGACCACAAGTCATGAACCTGCTTATCCAGAAGATGGCATGCCTAAAGAGCGTTATGTCGCCTACCACGTAGAGCGTGCTAAAGCAGGAGTAGCGTTAACCATGACCGCAGGTTCTGCATCGGTAAGCAAAGACAGCCCGCCAGTATTTAATAATATTTTAGCTTATCGTGATGAAGTAGTGCCTTGGATTCAGCAGCTCACAGATGGCGTGCATGAGCATGGCTGCGCAGCCATGATCCAGCTTACCCACTTAGGGCGGCGCACTAATTGGAATAAAGGCGATTGGCTCCCTTCGGTCTCATCATCAAAGCACCGGGAACCGTCACACAGAGCTTTCCCTAAGCTGATAGAGGACTGGGATATAGAGCGCATTATTAATGATTTTGCAGACTCTGCCCAACGCATGCAAGCAGGCGGAATGGATGGCATCGAGCTACAAGTGTATGGTCATTTATTGGATCAGTTTTGGTCGCCCTTAACCAATGATTTAATAGGTCCCTACGGCGCTGATACCTTAGAAAATCGTATGCGTTTCCCGATGGAAGTATTAGACGCTATTCGTAAGCGCGTAGGTAGTGAGTTTATTGTGGGGCTGCGCTTTACTGCAGATGAAATACAAAAAGGTGGTATTACCCCAGCACAGGGCATTGAGATATCCAAGCGCTTGGCTGCCTCTGGACAAGTGGATTTTTTAAATGTGATTAGAGGCCGCATACATACAGACCCTGCATTGACCGACATGATTCCAGTGCAAGGCATGCCCAATGCGCCACACCTTGATTTTGCAGGGGAAGTTAAAAAAGCAACCGGTTTACCTACGTTTCATGCTGCAAAAATATCTGATGTAGCCACGGCGCGTCACGCCATCTCAGCAGGATTGTTAGATATGGTGGGTATGACCAGGGCGCATATGGCCGACCCACATATAGTGCGTAAAATTATGGAAGGGCGTGAAGATGACATTCGCCCGTGTGTAGGCGCCACCTATTGTCTTGATCGCATCTACCAAGGCGGCGAAGCGCTTTGTATTCACAATGCTGCTACAGGGCGTGAGCTTACCATGCCTCATGATATTCCAAAGGCTACCATCAAGAAAAAAGTGGTCATTATAGGTGCTGGGCCTGCAGGTATGGAGGCTGCACGAGTGTCTGCGGAGCGCGGGCATCATGTGGTGGTGTTTGAAGCAGCGCCCAAGCCAGGTGGCCAAATTCGTTTGGCAGCGCAATCGCCAAGGCGTCGTGAAATGATGTCTATTATAGACTGGCGCATCACTCAATGTGAGGCGCGTAATGTTGAATTTCGGTTTAACACATTAGCGCAAGCCTATGACATTACAGAGCTTGAGCCAGATGTAGTGATCATTGCTACTGGTGGTCTGCCAAATACACAGCTGTTTGAAACCAAAAAAGAGCAATCTAGTGTGGTCACCAGCTGGGATATTATTTCTGGTGATGTAAAACCTGCCAAACACATGCTTATCTATGATGAGTCTGGAGATCATCCAGCCTTACAAGCTGCTGAATTTGCAGCGAGTTTAGGCTCAAAGATAGAGATAATGACGCCAGATCGCACCTTTGCCCCAGATGTGATGGCCATGAATTTAGTGCCCTACATGCGCTCCTTGCAAGACAAAGACGTCACCTTCACCGTGGCGCGGCGGCTACTTGATGTTAAAAAGAGCATTGAACACAGTGGTAAAAAGTTCACTGCACTTATTGGCACAGATTACAGTGATCATACTTATGCAATGGACTATGACCAGATCGTAGTCAATTACGGCACCTTGCCGCTGGATGAGCTATATTTTGATCTCAAACCGCTGTCTTCAAATGCAGGTGAGGTAGATCAGACCGCCCTAATATTAGGGCAAGTTCAAGAAGTGTCTCGAAATGAAGCGGGTAAATTTCAGCTGTTTCGAATAGGTGATGCAGTTTCGGCTCGTAATACCCATGCAGCTATTTATGATGCCCTGCGTTTGATGAAGGACATTTAACCTATTATGGCAAGCATTAAAACCATACATGTAGTTTCTTGCCATGCGGAAGGTGAAGTAGGGGACGTGATTGTGGGTGGTGTCGCTTCGCCACCAGGTGATACCTTATGGGAACAGCGTAATTGGATTGCCAATGACCAAACACTGCGCAATTTTATGCTCAACGAACCCCGTGGTGGTGTATTTCGGCATGTCAATTTACTAGTGCCACCTAAACATCCTGAGGCGCAAATGGGCTTTATTATCATGGAGCCTGAAGATACCCCGCCTATGTCAGGCTCAAACTCTATTTGTGTAGCCACGGTGTTATTAGACACTGGTATCATTCCAATACAAGAACCCATAACACACCTGGTGCTTGAGGCGCCAGGTGGTTTGGTGCGCGTGCGTGCGCAATGCGCCGATGGCAAGGCACAACGAATTACAGTACAAAACCTACCTTCTTTTGTAGGTGAGCTAGGGGCCAAGATAACGGTTGCTGGTATTGGTGACATTACTGTAGATACGGCATTTGGTGGAGACAGTTTTGTGGTGGTAGATGCCCAAGCACTAGGGTTTAAATTAGAAAGCGGTGAGGCCAAAGACCTGGCTACCTTGGGTGTTAAAATCACTAATGCCGCTAATGCTCAATTGCAATTTCACCACCCCTTAAATCCTCAGTGGACGCACTTTTCTTTTTGTTTATTTGCAGGGCCATTAACCCGAAAGGGCAGCCATTTAACTGCAAAATCTGCAGTGGCTATAAAGCCAGGAAAAATTGATCGATCTCCAACTGGCACAGCAAGCTCAGCACGTATGGCGTTACTCCATGCCTGTGGCAAAATCAAGATTGGCGAAACCTTCACCGCACAATCTATTATTGGTTCAGAGTTTCACGGGCGTATTATTGATACCACTATGGTGGGTAGTATCCCAGCAATTATTCCTGAAATTACAGGGCGAGCATGGGTGACAGGCACACACCAACATGTGCTTGATGCTGGTGATCCTTGGCCACAGGGGTATCGTTTGAGTGACACTTGGCCTGATATCAAATAAGTGAGCCCCCACTATTTATTTGGGTGCTCACTTACGCTTCCAAAGCCGCCCATCTATCGCTGACAAACCACAAGCAATAAGGCCCATGCCCGCCATCTGATTCCACCCAAGGGTTTCGCTTAGCAATAATGTGCCTAAAAGAATGGCCGAAACAGGCACCAAAAGTGTCACTAACAAAATGTTGGTAGCACCAGAGGATGACAAAATTTTAAAATACAATACATAAGCCAGTGCTGTGGAAAAAATGGCTAAAGCCAGTATAGACATCCAAACTAGGTAGCTTGGCCCAAGTGGGCCAAAGATCACCAGTGGGCCATCAACCAGCATGGCAACAGGAGCTAGTATTACCGTAGAGCCTGTCACCTGGCCTGCGGCGATAATAATAGGGTTTAGCCCTGTGGCTTTAAAGCGCCGTCCAAAAACACTGGCAAAGGCATAAGATAAAGCTGCAACCAATATAGCCATTTGAGCCAAAACACTAGCTTGGGTGGCTATGTCTACTGTAGGCATACCAATCATGACTAGCACCCCTGAAAACCCAATAGCTACACCTATTAACTTTAGACCAGAGATGCGTTCGTCTGCTAATAACAAGCCAGCCACTAATACACCAAATAAAGGAGTGGTTGCATTGAGCACCGATGCTAAGCCAGAGCTAATGTGTGTTTGGCCCCACACAATAAGACTAAAAGGGATAATGTTGTTGAGTAATCCCATGGTTAAAAACGCAGCCCAAAGCCCAAGGTTGGTGGGAAATTTTAGCCCCATGGCCATGGCAATAGCCCACAAAGTGATTGCAGCAAGGCCCACACGCAAAGCCACTATGGTTAACGGAGGCAAGGCTGTCACTGCTACCTCAACAAAAAAGAAGGAGCCTCCCCACAGCACAGATAGTGTAATTAGCATAAGCCACTCACGAGCGCCCATGGTGCGTTGGATAGAAGATGCCATGTAAAGAGACCTTAAAGCAGTGGGTAGCGGATGAGCTAAAATTAATAAATGATACTCACACACAATTACTTAGCAGTCAAAAACTGAGCAAGGCGCTAAGTGTAAGCTTGGCTTTATAAACAGCCGTTTTTAGATGTGTTCGTGTTAATCTAGTGACACACTATTATATGTATCACTAAATCCTAGCATAGAGAAAAACCATGGCCATAGGCGCGACCATATACAAGGCAAATTTAAACCTGTCCAACCTTAACAGCCACCACTATGCTGATTACAATCTCACCATAGCCAAACACCCTTCTGAAAACGAAACACGCCTTATGTGTAGGCTGATTGCTTTTTTACATGCAGCTCATGAAGACCTAGAGCTTACTAAAGGCATAAGCTCTGTCGATGAGCCTGATTTATGGCAACGGGATTTAACTGGAAATATAGTCCATTGGATAGAGCTTGGCAGGCCTGATGAAAAACGCATTCGACAAGCCAGTGGCAAAGCACAACAAGTGTCTATTTATACCTACCATGACAACAAAGCTGATATTTGGTTAGACAAAAACCGTGCGGCTTTAACAGCTAACAAAAAGGTCAAGGTATTTCATATTAATGTGCAAAGCGACGATGCTATAGAACAGTTGTTGTTTAAAACCATGAACTTAGGCTGTATTATTGAAGAAGATCAAATGCACTTAAGTGATGAAAAACAGCATATGAGTGTGCAAATTACTCAAAGCTTGTAATCAACAACAGCAGGGCCTGTGTGAGGCAGGCTCAAAAGTTAACACACAAGGAATAGCTTGCATGGCGCTAGCAAAACAACTGATGGTGTACCCTGCTAACAGGCTGGAAGACTTGGCGGTGTTGCTCAACCATGTGGTTAAACTAGGGCACCAAAAGGGCTTGGCTGGTGTGCTTAATAGTAGCCAAGTGATCGTAGAAAACCCAGGCATGCAGCATTGGCTTAATACTCAGTTAGCCAAGCAAGATGGCATTGCCATGAACATAAATTACCCTTTACCTGGAAAGTTTGTATGGCAACTAGCGCGCAAACTTTTAGGAGACGATCAGGTTCCTCAGCAACCTCCTTATCAGCGTGAAGCTTTGGTGTGGCGCATTGACGATATTTTAGCCAGTGATGATACACTCAAAAATCCAGCCTTTACTCAAGCCAATAGGTATTGGCAATCTGCATCTAACCTAGGTGAATATAGCGCTGATGACTTACTAAAACGCTTTCAACTTGCAAGCGCCCTAGCTGATTTATTTGAACAATATATCCTTTATCGACCCGACTGGCTTACCAGCTGGCAAATTAAGGCACAAGATCAAACACAACACTGGCAAGCCCAGTTGTGGGCTGTTTTATGTCAGCAAGATGATCGTCATCCCATTGATATTCAACGAAAGCTAATACAAAGTTTGGGCCAATTAACTAGCGCCCAGCGTAATGAGCTGCCACAACAAGTGTGCTTGTTTGCACTTAACACCATGGCACCTGCTACCTTAGAAGTATTTTCTGCCTTGGCAGCGCATACCCAAGTGCATGTGTTCCATCTTAACCCTTGTGCCGAGTATTGGGGGCATATTCAATCTGAAAAAGCCATCGCATCAACGCACCTTAAACACTGGCTTGAGCAACAAGACGATGATGTTTTAGTGGACGGGGGTAATCCGTTATTAGCCAATTTGGGCGCCCAAGGCAAAGAATTTTTTCGGTTATTACAACAACAAGACAGCTACAACATTGATGCCTTTGAAGAGGCGCAGCCCGCAACCGCAGACGGCCATCTATCTACTTTACAGCAGATACAACACGATATTTTGCACTTGGAAGACGCACGCAACCCTTCACACAAACTTGCCCAAAAAAAGGTTGATGATAGTCTAGTCTTTACCCATGGCTCCAGTGCTTTGCGAGAGTTACAAGGATTGCACGATTGGTTGCTTGGTAAATTCCAACAAGATCCTACACTCAAACCTAGTGACATATTAGTGATGTGCCCACAGGTAGAAGATTATGCAGCCCACGTGGGTGCGGTATTTGATACTCATGGGCGTCAGTTTGATCACGGCTATGGTTTTGACAATGGTTCTCAAACACCTCAATTACCTTGTTCTATAGCTGATAGAAAACCACAAGATTCTCAACCCTTAGTGGCCGCTTTTTTGCAGCTTTTACAATTACCAGATAGCCGTTTTCAAGTGTCTTTTATTCTAGACTTTTTGCGCCTACCAGGTATTCAAAGAAAGTTTGGAATAGGTGTTGACGAGCTTGAAATTATTGCGGTGTGGTTGGCGAATGCCAGTGTACATTGGGGTTTGGATGAACAGCATAAGGCACATACGTTGGGTCAAACATCTTCAACACCTACCTACAGTTGGTCGTGGGGACTTAAGCGTTTGCTGCTTGGTTTTGCCCAAGGTGACCAAGCGCTTAACTATCAAGATGATTGGCTGCTAGCCGATGTAGAGGGCGATCAAGCTATACTTCTAGGGCGCTTAATGCAGGTGCTTGAACAACTACAAACCCATGCACGGCAGCTTAATACACCCCGCACTGGTAAAGCCTGGCGTGGCTACCTTACTAGCATGATAGATGAGTTTTTTGCTGACGATCAAGACGGTGACTACAGTGAAGAGCTTGCAAAAGAGTGCTTATCTACCGCTATTGGTAATATGGCTGTGTGGATTGAACAAGTGGATTATGTCCAAACGATTAGTTTGGAAGTGGTGCGTTATAGCCTCACACAAAAACTGTCTGTAGCTAGTAGCACGCAAGCTTTTATTACGGGCAAAGTCACCTTTTGTTCCATGGTGCCTATGCGCAGTATTCCCTTTAAAGTAGTGGCTATGTTGGGCCTTAATGATGGGCAGTATCCTCGTCAATCAAAACCATTAGACTTTGATTTAATGGCTCAAGAAGGTCGCAGAGTAGGAGATCGTTCGCGCCGTGGTGATGATCGTTATCTGTTTTTGGAAGCGTTAATAAGTGCACGAGAGTGTTTGTATTTAAGTTATCAAGGCAGTGATAGCAAAAATAACTCTCCACGTCAGCCTAGTTTGGTAGTGTCAGAGCTAATGGAATACTTGCAAAACGGCTATGGGTGGCATTTTAAGGATGATCACTTAGCATCACAGCTTAGACCATTGCCTTTGCATAGCTTTAGCGAGGAAAATTTCCATGGTGTTTCTAATGCCTCCTTCGATACAATGCCTTCGCCTAGTTTTGAATCAGCGTGGCTGCGTGTGCTGCAAGCAAAACACGAAGTGCAAGATGACGTTGTAGAACTAACTCCTAGTATTACTTCTAGCCAGAGCAGTATCACCATCAATGAGCTAGTGCGTTTTTTGGAAAACCCTGGGCGTATGTTTACTAACCAACGCTTGGGCTTGTATTTACATGACTATGATTTAGATCTCAATGATGATGAGCCTTTTGCAAGCTCTAAGTTGGTAGAGTATAAGCTGCGCGAAAAAATGCTCGAGGCAGTATTATCTAATGAGCCGCAGGCTTGTGCCTTGGTAAGGCAAGAGTATCAGCTAAATGGAAAATTACCAGATAGCCACCTTGGTGCTAATAGTATAGATACCAGCGAAGGCGAAGCACAATCTTTGGTAGATGAGCTATGTAGTGTGAATTATGCCCAGATAAAAAAACACCCAGTCAGTATCAGTTTTATGGGCTTAACCATCACCGATGAAATAGCCCTAACTGGCGAGCCACTGGATGAAAATAGCCCGTTAAAAGTAGTGCTTACTAGGCCTACTAAGGCCAAAGCTAAAGATAAACTATCCCTTTGGGTGAGGTGCTTGATCGCTCAGGTGGCATTTGAACAAAACGTTGATGGTGTGTCTGTGCACTTAGAAAAGAACCTTCAACTAAAAGGTTTAGAAGATGCAAAAGCCCAGCTAGACAGCATTATGCAAATGTATATTTTAGGTCTAACTAAAGCACTACCCTTGGATGCAGAGCTAGCCATAGAGTTGCTAAAAGTAGATTCTCAAGATGAAGCCAAACGTAAAAGTCAGTGGCAAAAAAGCTGGTATCACCATAAATATAGTATGGCGTTTGATTTTTCAAGTGACCCTTATAGGCGATGGTTGTGGCCACAAACGCCACCATTTGATGACTGGCATGAACAGTTTGGCCCCTTATATCAGCCCATGGTAGATTGCATTAAATTGGTGAAGCATGCCTAACCTAGACTTAGTAAATTTACCACTCCAAGGCCGTCACCTTATTGAAGCAAGTGCGGGCACTGGTAAAACCTATAGCATTACGCGGATATATTTGCGTTTGCTGCTAGAAAAACAAATCCCTGTAGAGCAAATATTGCTAATGACGTACACCCGTGCAGCCACGCAAGAGTTGCGCGGCCGTATAGAAGAAACCTTGCGTGACGCCCAGAGTAATTGGGGCAAGCATGAAGATGAATTTTGGCAGCACCTCTACCAACACACCCAAGCGAAACAAGCTCAATTGTTGTTGCACCAAGCCCTACTCAATTTAGATCAAGCGGCCATATTTACCATCCATGGCTTTTGTGGGCGTGCCCTAGAACAACATGCCTTTGCTAGTCAGACAGGGCTAGAGGTAGTGCTTGAGGCTAACACACAAGACTTAGCCTTCACTGCACTGCAAGACTGGCTGCGGGTGGCTATGCACCAGCCTAAGCTATATAGCCAGCTAGAGCAGCAAGGCTGGCACACGCCTAAAGGTTTTTGGGACGCATTTAGTGGGGCTCTATTAAGCCAAACACCTGTGTTTTGCGCTTCTGCGGACGCTTGGCATAAAGCTTGGCACGCCAATAAAATACAAGTGCGTGAAAGCTTGCTTGATTTAGAAGAGCAAATGATCCAAGCCACCATGTCAGACCCTAAAACAAAAGAGGCAAAACTGGCCCAGTGGCAAGGTTTAATTAATTGGCTTGGCACTGTTGATTTTGCCCAAGCGCACAAAGACCATTTGCTCTGCTTACACGGGGGTAAACTTGGCAAAGTGCCAGAGCTAAAACCTGTCATTAAAGCTTTATCTGTGCGTATAAATAATGAAAGCTTTAAGAAAAACTATGCTGCCAATGCACAGCAATGTGTATTGGCACCAGACATTTTGATAGCCGTAAATACGGTAAGAAAAGCCTATCAAAAAGCAAAACACAAGCAACAGGTTATGGAGTTTGATGATCTGGTAAGGCGTTTGTCTGAATGTGTGATAAAGCCTGAAAATGCAGCCCTTGTAGATGCACTGCGCATTGCTTATCCCGTGGCTTTAGTGGATGAGTTTCAGGATACTGATGGGCATCAATACGCTATTTTAAATCGCCTATATGAAGCGCAAGGTAATACTGCACTATTTATGATTGGTGACCCAAAACAAGCTATATATGGCTTTAGGGGCGGCGATATACATACTTACTTACACGCCGCACAATCGACCGATTACCGCTGGCATATGGACACTAACTGGCGCTCTAGCCATGCCATGGTGGCCGCTTATAATCGTTTATTTTTAAAGGCCCATGAGCATAACCTATTAGGCCCAGGCATCGACTACAGCGCTGTAAAAGCCAGTGCTTTTGCCACAGCAAATCAAGATCAAAACCCTAAAGCCAGTGGGGTGGCTTTGTCGTACGTTTGGTTGCCTACACAAGTGCTTACCAATGAACACAAGTACCAACACATCGCAAACTGGTGTGTGGGGCAAGTGCAAACTATTTTACACCAAGGGCATTTTAAAGCCTGCGATATTGCTTTGTTAGTGCGCGGGGCAGGCGAAGCTCAAGCCTTGCAAAAAGCCTTGCAAAAAGCCCAGTTACCAAGCGTTTATATTAGCGATAGAAGTAGCGTGTATAAAAGTGAGCAAGCTATTGAAATGCTGCGGTTACTTAATGGAATACTGCACTGTGAAGACCAAAGGCAGCTTGTGCGTGCCGCTAGTACGCAGTTATGGGGTGGCAATGTGCCCTTGTTGGCTAAGCTTTCATCCAGTGACAGCTATTTAATAGAAGTAAGAAGCCAAATGATGCAAATGCGCAAACTATGGCTGCAACAAGGCGCCATGGTGCTTATTATTAGGCTGCTAAAGCAACGTGCCGTGCCGCCTGCCCAAAATAAAGAACGCTATCTAACCAACATGGTGCAATTGGCAGAGCTATTACAAAAGGCATCAAATCAGGCAAGCTCTGCATTATTGCTGGTGGAATGGTTGCAACAGCAGTGTGATAGCGACCAAGCAGATGCTAGTGCTGAATTAAGGCTAGAAAGCGATGCCAAGTTGATCCAAATTGTTACCCAACATGGCTCTAAAGGCCTGGAATACCCAGTGGTATTTATACCGTTTGCTAGCCAAGCAAAAGATCCTCTAAAACGAGGCAAGAAAAAGTCTCAGCTATTCTCTTACTATCATCCAAAAGAGCACTGCCAAGCATTGATGATAGGGCCAGACCCTTTAATATGTGAGCAAACCGCTCAAGCTGCCTATGAAGAATCATTAAGGTTGTTATATGTGGCGATTACACGTGCTCAATATCAGTGTTACATTCCAGTAAGTAACTTCCCTAACAGCCAGTTGTCGCCTTTGGGGCAAGTGGTTTTTGGGGCTTGTGATAATAATAACTTACCTAGCTGGCCTGAAGCTTTGGTGCCACTAACTCATGCCACAGACTCACAAGTGCTATGTGTAGATGAAGATGAGCTGCAAAGGTCTATGTCTGTGCCTACGGTTGAAGCTTTAGTGAAAGATGAATTACAAGCACAGGTATTAACCACACAAAATTTTACCGGACACATTGATGCAAATAACCACTTGTTATCTTACAGTGCCTTGGTGCGAAAGCTTGGCTATGGCTCTGTGCCACCACAAAGTAGCGTGAAAGATCGGGGAGATGGCAGCACTGCCTTAGTTGAGCCTTCACAAACCATACAGTCGCAGGCATTACGCTTTACTCTAGCAAAGGGTAAAAATAGTGGTTTGTTGTTGCATGACATTTTAGAACAGGTAGATTTTGCTCAGCCAAATTGGGTTCATGCCATGGAAGTGCCTTTGGCCAAATATCACACTATGGTAGGTATAGGCGCAGATGATACTGACAAGATGGCGCGTTTGCAGCAGTGGTTAGAGGAATGTTTGTTAACTCACTTGCCAGCCCTTGGCACACAAGAAGACACAGGCTCACAATCGCACAGTAATTGCAGCTTGGGGCAGCTGTTACCCCAGCAAACATTAAGGGAAACTGAGTTTTACTTCCCCTTGCAGCATGCTAAGCAAGCAACCTTAGCAAATATTTTAAGCACACATAGATCAGGTGCACCTACTGCATTACCTACTCACCCTGTGTTACATGGCATGATGCATGGTTTTATAGATTTGGTGTTTGAACATGACGGACGATTTTTTGTAGCCGATTACAAATCTAACCATTTAGGTGACAACTTTGCAGACTACAATCACCAAGCCATGCTGGAGTCCAACCAAAACCACTATTATGACCTGCAATATTTAATATATAGCCTAGCCCTACACCGATACCTAGGCCAAAGATTGCCAAACTATAGCCCGCAGCAGCACTTTGGTGGGGTATATTATTTATACCTTAGAGGCATGTCACCCCATAGTGATACAGGTGTATTTGCTCAGGCAATTACTACAGATGAGCTTAATCAGCTGGATCAATTGTTTGCGGGAGATGTCAAATGATGGTTTCAAAAGAACAGCTGCATAATAATTACACTGGTTTAGAAGCGGTGGATGTGTTTTTAGCCAAGGGCTTATGTGAAAGCTTAAACAGCCAAAATGATGTGATGCAACATTTGATCATGGCCTTAAGTAAAGCCTTGCGAAGTGGCCACACTTGCCTGCCTTTAGCTGATATAGCAGGACAAACCTATTGGTCTTCCTTGGTTGATCTAAGGGTTGATTCTAGGCCTGATGTGGGACCTGATGAAGTGATCGACGAAAAGATAGGTTATACATTTGGTGCATTTGAAGAACTGGTGAATTGTGTTCAAGATCATCCCATTACTCCAAGCCATACCGCACCTTTGGTATTTGAATATGAACGTTTGTATTTGCGCAGATATTGGCACTATGAACAGCAGGTTGCAAAACAGTTATTAAATCGGATGCGCAAGTGTGAACTAACACCACAACAAGAGGTGATTGCTGATGAAGTGTTATCACAACTTTTTGCTAAACAGGCCCAAGTAGACTGGCAAGCCCAAGCAGTCAAAGATGCATTTGGGCGCCAGTTAAGTGTGGTGTCTGGTGGCCCAGGCACAGGTAAAACCTATACTGTTGCTCGTCTTTTAGTGGCTTTACAAGCCGTAAGTGATACCCCTTTAACCATTGCCATGGCGGCCCCAACAGGTAAAGCAAAGCAGCGCTTAGTGGAGTCTATTAATGCCGCCAAAGCGCAATTATTAAACCAAGGCATCAATAAAACACTCATCAATAGCCTCCCAGACACTGCCCATACGCTACATGGCTTGTTGGGAGTGCGCCCTAATACACACGTTACTAAGTACCATCAGGATAATACTTTACCCATTGATCTATTGCTGGTGGATGAAGTTTCCATGGTGGATTTACCTATGATGGCGCGCTTGTTAGCAGCACTTCCTAGTCATTGTAAGCTAGTATTGGTGGGAGATGCGCAGCAGTTACCTTCTGTGGCAGCAGGTTCTATTTTGGCTGATATACCTCCAAGCTTTATCAGCTACTTACATAAAAGCCATCGGTTTGATGGCCAAGGTGGTATTAGTTTATTAGCAACTCAGGTCATGCATAATCAAGCCCAAAAAAGCTTTGAAGTGTTATCAGACCATAAAGACTTGCACTTGATCACAGATGAACACTTTGAACTGTGGCTTGCACAAATGTGTGATGAATATTTTATGCCTATGCTCAAAGCACCTTCATTGGATGAAGCCTTTGAGTGTTTAAATCAATTTAGAATCCTTGCCGCAACCCGCCAAGGAGACTTAGGTGTAGAAGGCCTTAATGAACACGTAGAGCGCCTTCTTAGCAGGCGCTTGTCTCAAGTTAGGTTGGGGCAAAACTATCATGGGAAACCTGTGATGGTGACTAAAAACCACCATGGTTTGGGTTTGTTCAATGGTGATGTTGGCATTATGTGGGCGCAAGAAGATGGCCAGCTAAATGCCTGTTTTTTACAGTCTCAAATAGTGCGCAAAGTAAACGTGGGCTTATTACAAGATTTAGAAACTGTGTATGCCATGACCATTCATAAAACCCAAGGCTCAGAGTTTGCTCACGTGGCGCTTATTGTTGCTCCCCAAGCCCAGCGATTGTTGTCTTCTGCGTTACTTTATACCGCCATCACTCGCGCCAAGGTAACGTGCAGTATTAAAGTAGACCAATCGGTGTGGAACAAAGCTGTGAACAATAAAACTAAGCGTTGGTCTGGCCTGCGTGGGCTTTTAAATGGGCACGTTTAAATACTATTAATGCAGGTTCTAGGTGCTAAAATTTGCTCAAAAAATGCTTCAAGTTCTGGGTCTTCACGTTGTAAGTTTAGCTCTTCTTGATTGCTGATTGTATAGCTTTTTTGGCGCACTATTAAGTAAGGTTGATGCTTGTGTGAGCAACTAAAGGATGCACTTGGAAAGCGCTTTAAACACTGGTTAAAAAAGCTCATGTTGTTGGCCACTGCCATGATTTTTTCGTTCGGGTAAACCTGCTGTGCATTTTGTGCGTGGATGTTAATTTTTTGATATCGTTCAATGTTAATAAACACCCTAGGGTCAAACACCTGTATGCCTTTTTGGTTACCCGTGGCGCTAGTGAGTGGAAACTGACCTTTAGGAACACTATTATCAAAAAAAGTGAATTCATACTGAGGCGTAGTATGGGCTAGCCACTTAAATATTAGCTTTGGAATACCCTGGTATGCTTCCACACTGTGGCCCAAAAAATCTTCCACAGATTTGTAACGCCCCCTTTCTTTACCTCTTATCCAGCCTCGCTCTACAGTATCTTGAGGCGCAGTGATGATAAAATACATATACATAGTGTGAGCGTATTTGGCATAGGTGCCATGTAGTACTTTTTGTATTTGCTGCGTTGAAAAGCTGTCAAATCTAAATCGATCTACCAAAATATTGGGAATGGATTTATTCTGTTGGCTTACACGCCTTATGTAGCGGTCTAATTTGCCGTCAATAATATTCACTTCGTTGCTGGTAAAGCGGCCTGAATATTTATAATGAGGGCCTAGCGACTCGTAGTCTAATAATTGGCGACGCCAAATGTCTGGGCTAATAATGCCATATAACGAAGACTCAATGCCACGTTGCTTCATGGTCTCTTTTAATAGTGGACGTATGGTGCTTTTTCCAGCTGCAGAAGCGCCTTTTAAGCTAATAATGACAGGCTTTTCCACACCTTTCAGTAGCTGATATTGGTTAGCTATGACAGCGGTTCCAATGGCAGGTTCTATCCATTTACCCACCATATAGCTGCCATAGTTGTTAAGGGTGTGCCGGCAAATAATGCGGCTCATAAAGATGGCGTCATTACCTATCAAACCTCGAGTAGCAGCAATAGAACCTAGTATTTGATAACTACTTTTGTAAACGGCTTTAATCAAAGGGTTTTTGTGTGCCAAACCTGTGGTCTTGAGTGTGTTAATCGCCTTAAATTGAATTTCGGCACTGCTTAGGCGAGGTTGTTCAGTGGGGTTCTTTTTATGCCAAGGCCATACGCTTTTTTTTATGACAACAGGGGGAGTATGAATCATTATTTCTTCAGCCAGTACTCTATCCACTTCTACCTTTACACAATCTGATAAATGTTGAAACTGGATTTCAATGGTGGGGTATAAGGGCGCAATGTGTTGGTGTAAAATGTCATTAGTAATCCGCCGAAAATTGATACCTAAGTCTTCTTCAAGCTCAGCTTCTGGGATATGAATGTTGGCTCCCACCCTAACAATGAGCTCGTGCATTACTAATCGCCAGGATGTAAAGCCAACTAAATATTGCGGTTTAAGGCCGGTCAGTGCTGCAATTTCCTGAACTTCTTCGTAGTCAGTATAAACGTTGGGCGCTTGAAAAATAGTTTCTAGGCGGCCAAGATCCAGCGGTAAGTTAGTACTTAACCCTGGATTCCATGCACTGTATTCTTCTTGTGTAGGCATCTGTTGTGTGTGGATTGTTTTGTATAATGCTATGTATAGCAGGTTTTTTTAAGCACGTCATTTTCCTATCTAAGTGTTGTGTTTTGGTGAGCACAGTAAAGTAATTTTTACACAACGATGTCTTTGCCGGCACAGTAGTGCAATCTGATAGGTGTGCCCTTTAAAAAACCCAAAGAGCCCCCATAATATGAGAGCAAACGATCACTTAAAACCAGTACAAAATACTATGACACACGCATTAGAAATTAATCAGTTACACAAAATATACGACAACGGTTTTGAGGCACTCAAAGGCATTAGTTTAAAAGTAGAACAAGGCGATTTTTTTGCCTTGCTAGGTCCCAACGGGGCGGGTAAGTCCACCACGTTGGGTGTGGTGTCCTCTTTGGTGAATAAAAGCTCAGGTACGGTGAGCGTGTTTGGGTATGACCTGGACACCCACGTTAGCCAAGCCAAATGTATGATGGGTGTGGTGCCGCAAGAATTTAATTTCAATATGTTTGAAAAAGTTGCAGATGTGGTGGTGCAGCAAGCAGGCTACTATGGTATCCCACGTGATGAAGCTCTCAGGCGCACAGAGCAGCTTCTCAAACAGCTAGGCTTATGGGACAAACGTAAAGAGGCATCTCGTAATTTGTCAGGCGGCATGAAACGCCGCCTAATGATTGCTCGTGCCTTAGTGCATAAACCCAAGTTGCTGATACTAGATGAGCCCACCGCAGGCGTAGATATAGAGCTTCGACGCTCTATGTGGGAGTTTCTTACGCGTATTAATGAGCAGGGCACTACCATTATCCTCACTACGCATTATTTAGAAGAGGCAGAAAATCTGTGCCGCAACATCGCTATTATTGATCAGGGTGAAATTATTAAACACAGCCCTATGAAAGAGCTGTTAAAAACCATTAATACAGAAACCATAGTGCTAGATTTATTAGAGCCTTTAGCCACTGCGCCAGAAATATCGGGCTATAGTTTGTTGTTGGTAGGTGATACGCATTTGGAAGTCACCCTTAACCAAGGCCAAGATATCAACAGCGTGTTTGTTGTTTTATCAACGGCAGGCATTGAAGTGACAAGTATGCGAAATAAAACCAACCGACTAGAAGAGCTATTTGTCAACTTAGTCACCAACAACAAGACTGATTTGCAAGGAGTAAGCGCATAATGTCAGCTTATGAAATATACATTGCCTACTCCACTATTGTGCGCAAAGAAATCCAGCGCTTTATGCGTATTTGGGTGCAAACCTTATTACCACCTTCTATTATCATGGTGCTGTATTTTATTATCTTTGGTAATTTAATAGGCAGCCGCATAGGACAGATGGGTGGCTTTGATTACATGCAATTTATCGTGCCAGGGCTAATCATGATGTCGGTGATTAGTAATTCTTATGGCAATGTAGTGTCTTCTTTTTATAGCACTAAGTATCAAGGCAGCCTAGAAGAAATGCTAGTGTCACCTATGCCTAACTGGGTGATTTTGGCAGGCTATGTGACAGGCGGTGTGGCCCGTGGTTTGGCTGTGGGTACCATAGTGACTTGTTTGTCGTTGTTTTTTACCCAGCTTGACGTGCATAACCTAGGTATCATCGTGCTGGTGGTGCTAATGACCTCTATTTTATTTAGTTTAGGCGGCTTTATTAACGCAGTGTTTGCTAACAGCTTTGACGATATCGCCATAGTGCCCACCTTTATTCTTACCCCCTTAACCTACCTAGGTGGAGTGTTTTATTCCATAGATTTACTGCCAGATTTTTGGGCGAGTGTGTCACAACTCAATCCCATTTTGTATATGGTGAATGCGTTTAGATTTGGTATTTTAGGAGTGTCTGACATACCTGTAGGTTATTCCTTACTTGTGATATGTGGGTTTATTATTGCCTTATTTAGCTACTGCATGCACTTATTAAATACCGGTAAGGGCATTCGTAAATAGCCATTTTTGCTTGGAGAAAAAGATGCAACAAAAAGATTTTATAGAAGCGTCCCCTTTAGGTGACCAAAGTAGTTATGTCACACAATATGCGCCAGAATTGTTATTTCCTATTCCGCGTAATACCCCTTGGCAGCCAGAATTTTCATCACGACCCTTTTATGGTATTGATGTTTGGAACGCCTTTGAAGTGTCTTGGCTAAATGAAAAAGGCTTACCGCAAATGGTGGTAGCCGAATTTAGAATCCCTGCTGATAGCCCCTATATTATTGAAAGTAAGTCATTTAAGCTTTATCTAAACTCATTTAATCAAACCAAAATGAACAGTGTCTCTGGGGTGCAAGAGCGAATGGTGGCTGATTTATCTGCAGCAGCAGGGGCCGATGTACAAGTGACTTTGTATGGCTTGGATCAAATGGCCATGCCTGTGTTACCTGTGCCAGGGGCAAATATTGATGACCAAGATATCCAGATCACCACTTATGAACCA
>Ga0115546_1001059_pt1 | contig 17598 bp, 11 predicted proteins | sample COGITO_mtgs_1004_FD_87186 | JGI IMG/M metagenome (GOLD analysis project Ga0115546, IMG submission 87186) | Pelagic marine microbial communities from North Sea - COGITO_mtgs_100413 | ecosystem: Environmental > Aquatic > Marine > Epipelagic | place: Germany:Helgoland, sampling site Kabeltonne...
TGTAGAAGAAGCGGCTGTAGAAGAAGCGCCTAAGGCTACTAAGACCAAGGCGACCAAGACAACTGCGAAGAAAGCAACCGCTAAAAAAGCGGCTGTCAAGAAGGCGGCTCCTAAGAAGGAAACCGTTGCAAAGGCAACTGCAAGTAAAAAAACGACGGCTAGAAAGAAGGATGGCCGTACCGCTTCCTGGCAAAAGTACACCCGTCCTGGCGTTAAGAATGAGTCGATTCCTGATGCAGTGAGGCTCATTTTAGAAACACAGCCAGAGAATGAGTTCAAAATTGCGGATGTCATGAGCGCTCTTTTCAAAGATGACATGCCCAAGTCGCAGTACCTAAAGGCTCGCAATCGGATCTCGAACGTCCTTTCAGGCGGGGTAAGAGCAGGCGACTGGTACAAGGGAAATCGCGGCACCTATCGCATGACGGCGGCTTGAGTAATACGATAGGTGCGCTGCTAGTGCCGGTGACAGAGCGACTCTGTTGCCGGTTGCAAACGGTTGTACGCTTCAAACGGTGACTTATGACTCGACAATCGAGAACAACGGGCACGGTTCAATTTCCAAGGCTTTGGGGTAACACTTTCATTGCAGTCTAAGGCTCTACAGGTCTTTCCTGATGGTGATTTTAGGCTATAACGTAAAACCAAAAGTGTTACCCGCCGCTGAGCCGCGCCGAAGAGCGGCATATTTTCTAGAATATTAGATAGAAATCTATCTTACATGGCCGTTCAATATTCAACATCTATTAGGTTATCGAATGGCTCCGATCCTATCGGTTTGACTGAATATAGCCTACGAGTGACGGCCGTGAATCAAAACCGCATACGCTCAATCTCATCCAGACTAACTTTACTAGCTCGCCGATCGTAGAGCGCTGTAGTGCGTACATCTTCGTGACCAGCCAGCTCCTGTGCGGTATCCCGACTACCGCCATTTTCCAGATAGTTGGTGATGCCTGTCCCCCGAAACGTATGATTGCAGATATCGGTTGAAACTCTCGCATCTTTGGCGCGACGCTTGACCATGTCCCAGGCATTGCGCCGGTCGAGCCTGTTTTCGCTGAGCAACCTGCTACGGCCACCGCCCCGACTCATGCTCCGAAACAACGCCGTTCCCTTGCTCCAGATAATGCCTGGCTGCTGCTCTGCGGCATTCATATAGGCGTGCAGGTATTCGTTAGCGGTGTGGTGCAGAGGAATCTCCGCATACTTACCTCCCTTTTCATGCAGCCGCACGCGGTGCTGACTGCCTCGGAGCAGGACGTCTTCAACGTCCATCTGGATAACGGCGCTAACCCTTGCAAAAGTGTACGTCATGATGCCAATCAGAGCCCGATCGCGTAGCCCAGCCATGTGGGAGAGGTCGAAACTCTCGAATAGCAGTCGCATTTCATCGGTTTCTAACACAGGCGTTTTACCGACTTTTACTCGATACTTCGGGCCTTTGACGTTTTCAGCAGGATTGTTGTTGAGGATATTCTGTTGCTTTAACCACTCAAACAACTGGCGGATAGCGGCCAGGTGCTGCAAAACTGTTTGCGGCGATGATGGGTTTTGTTCGATGTAAGCCGACACCGCCATATAGTTGACATCTTCCAGCTGATACGCGCCGTGCTGTTCACACCAATTGAAAAACTGTCGCACCGCTCGGCCATAAGCGGCTCGTGTATTGGGGTTCCGAATCTGCGCCACAAAATATTCAAGAAATTTGTGAGAAGCCCGCTCGCCGGAATTTGTCACCAGCACCGGCACCGACAAAGAAGACTGAATTGTCAGCCCGCCAGAAATTGGATCGGCTAATTCTCCTGCTGTCAAGGGATTTCCATGATTCGTCATCATTTTCCTAGCGCGGCCTTTCTTATCTAATCAATATGACATAATTCCTCTTTATGGGATATTGATAGTCAACGCAAGTACATAAGAACTACATCGTAATATGTATTAAATAAAATTAAAAACTGTCTCAATCTATAAACATAATATTGACAAAAGCCGAAAGCATTATTTTAAAACTTAGCAGGGAATTTCAGCGCAATTTTAGCGAGCACTCTGCAATCGCCTGATGCAGAGTATTAGGTAGTCTCTGCTTCAGCAAACCGTGGCTTCAGTGACTCAGTCGGCGGCACTACTCAGAAGCCTAATTTTATACCCCTGTCATACCAATGCTTTCAGCCTGATGTGATAGGAAATTACACGTATCTGACCAAGGGGGCTACTGCATTTCCTTAAGAATTCCGTAATTTAGAACATTTTTATCAAATTTCACTGATTTATGAGGCATCCTTGTTGAGGTAACTTAGTTCTTAATCTGTTCACTTATTTTGAGAAGGTGTCAGTAAGTGATTCAGACGAAAAGCTGTGTTTTAGAAAACCCGTGCTTCTGTAGCCTCAACTCGTTTAATGATTAAAGGAATACAAATCTACTAAATGCCACGGTCTCTTGCCTATGAACCACGCAACGCTCTGAATGCGATTTGCCCATACTTCACGATGTTCCCACTGGAGTATCCACTTCGGGTACTTAAGTCTCATTACAAAAAGGGACCAGTCGTGATGGATCCATTCTGTGGACGTGGCACTACATTGTTTGCTGCTCGTCAGATGGGCTTAGTGTCTAGAGGTATTGACAGCTCTCCTGTAGCAGTAGCGATCGCACGAGCAAAGCTATGCAAAGTAGATGTAGATTCGACACTCGATTTAGCTCAGAAATTTATCGATGACAACCGCGTTAGTGATGTCCCAGATACGGAGTTCTTTCAATGTGCATTTTCTCCTTTGGTTCTAGAACAAATATGCGCTGTCCGGGCTGCACTTCTAAAAACTAATCGCGATAACGATTCGATAGCTCTTCTTAGAGCTGCGATGCTCGGTTGTCTTCATGGTCCGAGAAGTAAAAGCATTGAAAGACAAGCGTACTTATCAAACCAGATGCCGAGAACGTTCGGCTCAAAGCCAGATTATTCGGTGAAATATTGGAAAGCTCACGATATGACTCCGCCACAAGTAGACATCGTTTCCGTGCTACGCAGAAAGCTTTCTCTCCTACAACGTTCGGAGCTACATAATGACGTTTCAATAGCAGACGTACGATTGGGTGACTCTCGATACGCAAAAAGCTTACCTATGGAGAAGCGTAATTTCTCGCTCGTGATCACATCTCCTCCCTACTATGGTATGAGAACCTACGTTGAGGATCAATGGCTAAGGAATTGGTTTTTAGGTGGTCCCAGTCATGTTCAGTATGGTGAGAAGGCGCAGCTACAGCATACGGGGCAAGATGTCTTTACGAAGTCCTTAGGAACCGTCTGGAAAAATATGGCTCGTACTCGTGCCGAGGATCTTCATATGTATATCCGCTTCGGAAGTATCCCATCGAAGAAGAATGTGAATACCAAGAAAATGCTACGTGATTCTCTCGATGCCTCAGGTGTTTCATGGCGAGTGATTTCCACTAGACCGGCAGAAACGGCAGCTTCAGGCAAAAGGCAAGCAGGTCATATGTCTATAAATTCGGTAGCCGCTACTGAATTTGATTTTCATGTTTGCCGGTACTAAGGAATTTATTCGATGTTGTCTCCTGTTGGAATGTCTGAAAAGAGAATATCTAAGAGTACTTTATCGATGTTCTTGAGAACTCAGTGCGATAAGGAACTGTTTTTGTCTCTGCATAACAAGCGAACAATGGGTAGTTCTGGGTTGCCAGAACCTGTTAAACGTCCTGGTATTGGCGTTTTAGCTCAAGAAGGTCAAGATTTTGAGTCCCAGCGAAATGATCAACTGCGCGCCCTTTTTCCAGGTATTGTCAGATATGACAAAGGTGCTAAGTACAAAGATATTGATCTAGAAACTCATCTATTAGCAGTAACTGCGGCTCCTACTATCGTTTTGCAAGGGAAATTCTCGATAGCAGCGCATAAGTCTTCAGCATTACAGAACATTGGGATACCATCTTCTGATATTGCTGATATCCCAGACATAGCAGACTTCATTCCTGATGTATTAGTCATCCGTCCCCCCCGAGATGAAGACGTTATAGTCCAAGCTGATGGTTCGCGTACTCCTATCGTAGATGCCACTTCAGAAACCCGCTTCGCAATCGATATCTTTGATGTTAAACATACAAAAGAGGCTAATCCAAGTTACTGCTCTGAGATCGCTATGTACGCTCTCATGATGGCAAATTGGTTGCTGTATCATCCAGTCCTAGGGACTCGATTCTACGTTACGACCAACTCATATCTATGGACGCGATTCAAACAGGGAGATAGTGAACTAGATCGTCTAGCTGCTGCTGGAGGTGCAACCACAAGTGAATTATTAGAAGCTCTATATTCTGATTCAGAAGATGCAAACCTACGCTTCTACCTAGCGGCAGTACGTCGCTTTTTTGAGGATGTAGTGAGAGTCGTACGCATTGGAAATGTTAGTCCTGATGCTTGGAGAGAACTAGAATGGCACGTTAATAGCACATGCAGTAATTGCGATTGGTTGGGTGATAAAAGGCATTTGGGCGGAAGCGATTCTGCCAAGGTGGATGTTAGTCCCGGATCGTATTGTTTGCCAGCAGCTAGGTCTGAGGGGCATTTGTGTTTGATTCCAGGTATCACACGTGGTGCTAAGAAAGTTTTACAAAATAATTCCATACCAACAGTTACTCACTTAGCTGGTGCTGCTGGTCATTTGGCGCTTCAAGAACATACTGTATTAAAACGGGATGCTCGCAATCTACCAGCTCGCTCAGAAGCTATCCTTACCGGTTCTATCGACAGGGATCAAGATGCGACTATTGCTTCTTTAGTGCCAAGTGCCAACTTACTCTTATACGTCAGCGTTAATTTTGATCCTAGCGCTGGACTTATAACAGGGTTGGCACTATCTGGTTCTGCCACAACATTTGCTAAAGGCGTTAGTCCACGGTGGTTTCGGGCTACGCCATATGTAGTTGATCAGAAGTTACTGACTGCAGAGTGGACAGCTCTAGAATCTTTTCTCGGTCAGATTGCCAATTACATCGAATCTGCCGAGAACATGTTAGGCCCGAAAAAAAAACCAAGTGGACAGATTCATTTTTGGGAGTCCCGTCAGTTTCAAGAGCTTTGTAACGCTATTGGCAGACATCTGCCGCGTGTATTGGCGCTGACTGAAAAAAAAGCGAAGGCCTTAGCCTGGATATTTGCGCCAGAAGACTTGCTAGAAAAACCTGAGTCCCTAGAAGCCTCAACAGTTGTGATCGTTGAAGATGTTGTACGGCGAATGGTGTTTACCCCTACACCACATGTCATCACGTTGTTTGATACATCTGAACACTATCATTTGCCAGGTAGTTATGTGGTAGCTGAGCGAGATGCATACTACCGGGAGTACCTAAGCAACGGCATCCCACGAGAACGAATATACGAGATTTGGGCAAACACTTCAACTGTCAAAAGAGGGCGTAGTACAATTCAAAGAACCAATGTCATTCATGAGTTCTCAAACACGCTGGAGAAACAAGTGAAGGCATTAGAAGCAGTTTGCAAACAGCTGCGTGAAGACTACAAAAGACAATTTAAAGCCAAAGCAACAAAAATATCTACAACAATTCCAACGGGGAAAAGAGGTGTAGCATTTGATGCGAAGCTCTGGATATGGTGGGATCAGCTTAACTTTAACATCTCTCAACTTGAGGCTCATATCAGACTCTCGCTAGAGGGCGAACGTCTGGAAGCAACTTACGAAGCTGTTATTCTCCAGAATGGAATAGAACTGTCACCAGGACTGTATGCCTATGATGTTGCACCTGGATCTACTGAAGCGAAGTTTAAAGAAGACAGTAGACTTACACTAGGCAAGCTTGGTAGACCCGGAATGCCTTTAGAACGTGTGACTCATCTGTTGCGTTCTCCAGCGCCTCCATTCCCTGGAGATTCAGAAGGGATTCTACAAAATCCCTTGTGGTCGGCATTTGATGCAAAGCTCATAGAGTTTGATCGGGTCAATGCAAGAGCAAGAGTAATGTTCAGTAATTATCATGAACCAGCGTTTGTTCCGTACTTAATGGAACATGCCGAAGTTGACCTACTTTCTGATGTTTTCCTTCTGACCCCAAAAAGTCCTAAGGGATTTGACTGGAGTGTAAACAGTACTAAAATTCTGCAAGACATCGGTAATCCTGCGATCGCATCGGCTGATGAGAATGCGCTCAGAGCGATGGGCATAAAGCTTCCAGGTCGTAGTAAAAAAGCGAAAGACCCTGAAACCCCTGCCTCACGTGTACTGTGGAATGCCGGTGCCTGTGAGCAGGCGCTCGTACGGTCGACTACGGTGGCTCAGTCTATTTCAGATTATGTCACGGCGGCAGACCGGTTAAACCCCTCTCAATCAGAGGCAGTTAAGCATTCAGTCGAACGTGCATTGACCGTTATTTGGGGACCACCAGGTACAGGTAAAACTAAAACGCTTGCTTCTCTCGTACACGGACTGTGCCAGGAGGCGACTTCTCAAGGTAATTCTTTAAATGTCCTCATAACAGGTCCGACGTATAAAGCAGTTGAAGAAGTGATGAATAGAATATCTGCTCTATTGGCTGATGATTCATCTTCACGTGGCTCTATGTATATGGCCTACTCGGCTGGTAGAACCCCTGAATCCGCTCCTAGTGGATTGCCAAGTCATGTATCGTATACATCTATGTCTACCAGTACTCAAGATGTCGATTACGAAAGATGCCGACAGGAACTAGTAGACGCTACAACCATTGTTATTATCGGATGTTCTATTCGTCAGGCTAGACGTTTTACAGAGGATACGATGGATGCACTCATTAGTCCTCTATTTGATGTCGTCCTTATTGATGAGAGTTCACAAGTTCCAGTTTCTCAAGCTCTTTCTGCTTTATGTGGACTGAAAGAGGATTCAAATCTAATTGTCGCAGGTGATCACTTGCAGATGCCTCCTATTGCGTCAATGGAGTCTCCAGATGAGGCGTCCTATCTGGTGGGAAGCATTCAGACATATCTGCTTGAACGTCAGTTCTCTCAACCTGTAGAACAGTGCGTATTAGAAACAAACTATCGTTCTAACGAACACATTGTTGCGTTTGCACGAAGTATTGGATATCCTGCTTCTTTGCAGCCTTATTTTCCTGACACTGCGATACATCTATTGGCTTCACTTCCAATTCGGTCAGATTATCCTACCGGATTACCCTGGTGCGAGGATTTTTCCGACTTACTTTCGCCAGGAAACAAGGTACTAACGCTTTTACATGAGGATGAAGTTTCTTCTCAAGGCAATCAATTTGAAGCACAGGTAATTGCGGGACTCGTTTGGATGCTACGGCGGTCGATTAGTGGAGTTCTAGACAACGGCAGCAGTCCCGATCCTCATACTTCGCCAACACCTGAAACGTTTTGGAATAATTGTGTTGGTATAGTGACGCCTCATCGTGCTCAGCGAGCGCTTGTTATTCGCGAACTATGAGCACTTTTTCCTACAGAACAAGACATGATCAACGATGCTGTGGATACAGTTGAGCGTTTTTAAGGTGGGGAAAGGCATACTATCATCGTGACGTTTGGCGTTGCAGATGTGGACGTTATCAGTGGCGAAGAAGCCTTCTTAATGCAACTAGAACGCACGAACGTAGCTGTATCGAGAGCAATGGCAAAATGCATTATAGTGATGCCAAAGTCTTTAGCAGTATATATTCCAGAGGATAAAAAGACACTCGCAACTGCGTTCGCTCTAAAGGACTACATTGAAGAGTTCTGTAACGTCAGAGTTGACACTACACTATCGAACGCAACGGAGTCCCGTCGAGCACAGATCCGCTATCATGGGACTTTGTAAATACTTAAATCCTCTAAGGACGCCGATCCTACGAACTCATTTTCTAGTAGTACGTTTGACATTCTCAAAATTCATACCTTTCTATACGTGAGAGAAAGTGTGTCTCAAATCGTGTCTTGTTATGCCATTCTCAGAAGCTTTAAGATTCTTTGAGACCACTTACTCAATCTAGTGTGCTCACAGCGTAAGTCGTCTAACACTAAGGGCATGAGTTACTGAAGGGGTCTGCTATTGAGCTTTCTATCCTTGGAAAGGTGGCTTTCGACGTGTGTGTTTTCGACGTTTTCTTGACTGAAAAGGCGACTTAAAAGTACTTGTTTGTTGTTTTTTCGAGTTCGAGCTTTTTTGTAGCCATGTCGATTGTGGTGACGGATTCGTTGGAACTATCGTTCCCAGTCCAGTTTCGCAGGCTGAAAGTACTACTAAATCCGTCATGGAGCTTTCTACGTTTGATATGTCCTCTCTAGAAAAATACCCATGTGTAGCTAAGTGCAAAGAGTTCTGTGCACTGCTTGTTGCTAGAACCGGACTCTCTGGAACCGAAATATTGCTGAGTTGATGCGTATGCGGAATGGTAGGTGATTGCTCTGCCAGCGATTCAAAGTTTGCTCGCCACCGCTCAACAATAGTAGATGGATCTCCACGCTGTGAGCAACTCAGTGCAAGAGTGTACTCAATTTCTCTAGCAATAATTCCATACCGAGCTGCTGCCATACGGTGTTGTTCAGAACGTTCTGAAAAACGTAGAAAAGTTTGAAGTGCAGCTAAGACAGCTGCAACAATACTTATTGAGCCTGAAAAGATCTGTAGTCGGTTATCAGATGCATTCCCTAGTGAAGCGAATATAGCTGTTCCAATAGTTGCAGTGACAACGACAACAGGAATTCCTAACGCATAGTGAAGTCGGATGTATCGTTGATGGGAAGCGTAATGTAATGTCTTACTCACCAAGGCTTGATTTAGCCAGCTAGCAGAAAGCTTTTCAAGTCTATGATTCCAACTTACAACTTCATTTTGAGACATATTACTGACTGACACTCATAAAATAAACATCTACCTACCTAATGCAAATGTAGCCTAACTAGGGGTTTCAGTATCAGCGCGATGTAGCAGTTGATACTGAAACCCCTATCTATACTCCTTGGAACGGCGGTTTAACCTCTGAACTAATGGCTTTACAGTAGCTAGACATGAGAAGAGAAGCTGCTCAATCTATGATGTAGTCAGATAGTATATTTGCAATTATTAATGGCCCTCACTGATTTTAATGGTAACTTTATTTATAATCCCGACCGCACGGTTTTTCGAGTACATGCCCGAGGAGACGCACCGGTTGAATTAATTCGTGAGTATTTGGCTGCGATGGAGCATGCCTATAACAGTAGCTTTGTATTTGACCAGCTGATTGAACAGGCCATTAATATCGGCAGAACCTCGGACAACCAGCCGCCGCTACCTATCTCAGCATTGTTGTGGCATTCATGGTGGCCGCCAACTCCTGATAAGGTGGCAGCGTTTATTCCAGAGGATCAAAAACTTATCCTAGATGGGGTGGTCTTACAGTCACCTGGATTCTGGGATTTTGTTGGTAATATGAATCCTCTTCAAATGTTGCTTACATATCTGAACGAGCGACACGAGCGACAGAAGGATTTAGACTATCGTAACTCCGCAGAAGAATGGAAACTGTACCTTGAGAACAAAGCCTTAGAGAATAAAATTGTTGCTGGACGAGCAGAGATTTTACAAGATCTTGGTGCCACAGAAAACGAAATATCAGTATTGCGCTCACAATTACTCGGTCAACCATTGCAGTCACTGTCAGCTTTCCAGGACAGAGGGCTCATCACTGATGCTGAGTTTGTCTATGACAGGCCTCCAAAAAACTTGGATACAAACTTTAGTCGGCCAATGAGTAATCAAAGGCAGCAGCGCTATAAAACCACTCTTATGACACAAATTTGGCCACATGTAGGCGAGTCCTACAGTGAACTGGAAGAAATGGATTTAGATTCTCTGGAGGAATTACTAGATAGCATTGACTGGATTCCTACGAAGAAGGCAGATGATGTAATAGCCCTTGAGTAGTAACAGATACTGTTGGTAAACTCCAATCTAGTTCCTCTAAACTGTCTCAGAAACGACCGTTTATAAGACACCTTTCAGAAGGTAAGACAGTCAACGAGTCTATTGCATTTGAGGCGTCTTACAACTTGTTTTATTTTCTATGTGTCATTATTAGGTTGAATGAGCGAGTTATGACACATAAATATGAAAGTTGGCTATGCACGGGTCTCTACTTTTGAGCAGGATTTAGATTTGCAGCTCGATGCATTGGAGAAGGAAAGGTGCGATCGCATCTGCTGTGTCCAAGACCTAACACCAGCACCCCACTGTCGCGCAATATTCAAGATTGTGCTGGGTCACTAGCCGTCATCTGGGCAGTCTACTCATAGGTAAGTACCGATGTAGAGTCAATAAGATAGTGAAAAGATGAATCTAACCCGTCTCAAGTGGATCAAAGTAGTTACCCCAGCCGATGACTGGAAGCATAGATGGGCGCTTTCCCCTGAAGCAATCAACGACCAGAAGCAGACGGAGCAGGTGATCGATCACGATAGGCTCACTATCGTACCGTTAGGATTTAAGCATGAGGGATCTGAAAAGTTGACTACTGGAGATCTGATGGCGCTGACGCAGCGAGCCAAGCTGACCCACATCGTCGAGATTCTGGATGAGCGTCCTTATGAGAAAGGAGGCTGGTTTCATCGCTACGTCAAACTGACCTGGTGGAAACCAAAGACAAACTGGGATGATCTACCTCACCGTGAGAAAGTTTTAGGCTTTGACCCACACATCCAAAAAGGAATCCCATACGAATTCACAGTCTTTCAAGCCTTTCAAGATATGTGGGGCAATCAAGGCGGGATGGAAGCGTTTCGATCTCATCTAGCCGAACATCTGGGCTAACAGCTTCATATCTCAAACTAGACTAGCGCTCAACCAGACCCGTGTATAGAGTTCGATGAATTTTGGCCTTTAAGCCTAAAAACCTTCTATAGCAGCACTTTCAGCATCGGGTATTTATACTCGTGTTTGATATATTGTATGCAGAAGAGACCTCTGAAAGTATTAAAAACTTGTTCAATATGGAGCATCCAGCATCCTTAGAAGCCAAAATTTCTCCGTGTCTAAACAAAGGCGCTTATTCGAGGTGCCGGTTCGTTTTTCCTTGAAGAGCTTGTCACAATCCTTCAGCTTATCGAGCTGTACATCCAGACTCTGATCAACAGAACTGACCCGTGCATAACCAACAATCGACATAATGACCTCCTAGACGGCTCATTATGTCTTAGAGTCTATGAGAAATCATTAATGAGACATGAAATGAGACACGCTATTGCCTACGTCTCAGAAGGTCTGCAAAATGAGACAGTTAAATATACTGTTTTTGAGTAATCCTGCTGACGCAGAGTAGGTCAGATACTCTGCGTCAGTAAACTATGGGAAAGACCGTATGTACTACTAATCCGAAATCTTGTGCTGCCTGGGAAGGAGCGTGATCTCAGGGTGTGATCAACGAGTTTCCGTTTCCCAAGGTTTTGGGCTCTCTCAATAGTGGCCATTGTCCACTAGCTACAGTAATTGCAACCAAGATTATTTTTTAGTTGCTAAGCCCAGCAGACCAAGCACGCCTAATCCAATCAATCCAGCAGGCTCTGGGATTGATTGAGTTGGTGAACCGCCATGTCCGGGAGTGCCACCATGTCCAGGTGAACCGCCATGTCCGGGAGTGCCATCTTCAAAAGTGGTGTGTTCATCAATACCATTGGGTGAAACGGCGGCATGTTCTGTGTTAAACGCGCCTTCTGGGTTGCCTGCACCAACCCATAAATGTGCCATGTAAAATCCCGGATGCATGGCTGTGTTGTAGGGCGGATATGCTGTTGGATTGACTTCAAAGGGGGCAAGAATCTCGTCGTCATCTTGCAATGATTTCAGAAGTTCGCTGACAAATGTCTCATCTTTCAACGACTGCCGGAAGGTCACCGCTTCCGCATCGTAAGCCCCTGTTTCAGGATTGCGCGCACCCACATTTTCGACTCGTACATTCTCATGGGAGTGCCAGGAAGCTAACGATCCAAAAGGCTCTAAAATGCTGGGCACGTCTTTTCTGCTAGTTGCTTTATAGTTTGCGTAGGCTGCTGGCAAAGTTTCCGGTGGAAGTGCCAGTAATCCCTGAGCAGCCCCTTCAATGCCTGCATACTTCGATTCGCCCCAGTACACAGCGACCAGCTGATCATTTTCATCAAAGTTGAGTCCTGTGGGCCGAGTCGCCTCTGCCACGAAATCGTAGATTTTTTCGGGTCTGAACCAATGTGTTCCGTGGGCTTTTGCCTCCGGCGTCATCGGCACAAACCCATCAGCGGCAGCCTGTGACAAGCCATCCTCACCAAAATAAGGGGTTAAGTAGCTGTACAAATCATTTACAATCACCTTAGCTTCTGTTGAAAAACCGTCACCATAGTAATTGTAAAAATCGTCTGAGGAAGAAAGAGAGGTGAAGTCAGCAGCTCGAACAGGGATTGAGGTAAAGCCAACAAGTAAACCTACGCTAAGAAAACTTACCTTTACAGCTCGGTGCTTCATTGGAGAACTCCATATTTATATACTAAGGTTTCTAAAAAATGGTAGTTTCTAGAAAATGGCTGAAAATGCTGCCTTGTAACCACCCGCGTTCTTCAGACAAGCCCTTTTTTCACAAGCAAACAAACGCTTGCATTGAATAAAAAAGAGTGCAGCTAGGGAACGAACTTTATAATCTTGAAACTATATGCACCCTGGATGAACAAATCCTACATAAGACCTACTGTTAGCAATGTATAAAAAGTTCAGTATTCGTCTGCTAGTGTTTGCGTGAGTGTTTACATACTTAGGATTGTTAACGATTTAGTATAGTCCTCAACGTTAGTTCAAAAAATAAACTTTATTTAACCATCGCTTTCTAACTGGAGTTTAGACAAAATTTGTTCGGAGTGGTTCATCGCGGGGTAACACTTTCGATTATGTTTCAAATCCTCAAAGGTCGGCCAGACAGCCTTTTGAAGGCTCTCTCCCGGACTCGGCGTGTTACTCTGACCAAACCCAGGTTGGAACCATGCCATTTCGACTACAGCACAAACAAATCTACTGCTTACCGCAAAAATACAATGTCGTCTTTCACGACGGTGGCAGGCCCCACAGGTACTGGCTGCAACTCAGTTGTCGTCAGTTGCTGAAACTGAATCTTATCTGCCCAGACCTTTCTCAAAAAGTCTTTAAACAAATCTACTGTGAGTAGCTCACCCGGACAGCGGCGATAGCCAAAGCCAAACGGCGCATATCCGGCATAATCTACCACTGGATACGGCCGGTTATTTACCTCACCATAAACCGTGCCAAAAATGCTATTCGTAAGCGTCGCTTGGCGACCATCCTTGACCGGGAAATCTGCCTTGTGAAAAGGGCATTGGGCAAAGCCGATCTGTTGGGACTTGCCCTCGTCCATTTGATCACTGGTAGGCGCATCCAGATACCGATCTGGATTGAATGCCGTGGGGTCTACCCAAAAGCGCTCTTCATAGCTTGTCGACTGGTGTGGCGTAGAAACGTATCCATACTGAGGGAATACCGGCGGTAGCTGCTCCGCTGCTGCCACTGTAGAGATGCTGCCTCCATTCGGCGAAATCGTCCGAAACAGTTCCATCACAAACCGATCCAAAGGAGAGAACATACCTGCACTCACCTGGTCAAAATCACTCTCCATCGTGCGCTGAAACCAGTCCCTGACTTCAGGGTCTCCTGCATTGCTACTGAGGCGAAGCATAATATTGTAAATAGTATTACCCCACTGACTCAGTGCAACAAAATTATGAAAACACTCAAAGACAATATCCTTACGGCGAAAATCTGGCCCATCTTCGCCGTTTTTTAGCCAGTAATACACCATCGTTTGTTCCGGATTTATCACTCTGCCCTGGGTGACATCTTCCACTCGTTCTCCAATCCACTTCGTCAAAATGGGCCGCAGAGCACGCACCCTCACATAGTTGTCATGCACAATATCTTTGAGCGGGATGAGATAGGCCAGCGCCGTATTAAAACTCTCTCCAATTTGCCGGACTTCTAACGGAATATCTGCACCTGTCACGCCTACATGTAAATCCCAGTAAAGGTTGAAGTACAAGTCTAGGTACTGACGCATTAGTGGCTTATTTTCTCGCTCCGGTGCGAGCAATCGGTCGAAGAACGAGACGACCTTGTGCTGATACATCGGTTGATACAGATCAGGTGTCATGGCCGAGGCATAAATCCTTTTTCGCCGATTGTTGTCACCCCGATTTTCATAACCCTGGATAAAGACCGAAAGACCATCTTCGGTGAGGGTTGGTTTCCAACTGTCATACAGCATGCCCCATAAGAAGAAGGGCAGTGCCTCTTCTTTCGTAAGGTTCGTTGGATCAATCATTGGCAGCGAGGGTTCTTCACCGTCATAGACGGTAGTGACCAGCGCCGGGAGAATGACATTTTCGATATAGGGCAAATCAAAGGTCGTTGGTAACGTTTCTCTCAGGCGGCTGAGGGCAGTCGCTCTGCGAATCGGTATTCGAGAAAACAAATCTTCCCGAACTTCTGAAGAGAGCGAAAAGAAAAAATCAGTGATATCTGGAATGAGAGATGCTGGCATAATGACTCCCTTGGCTTTTTGGAAAGTGGCTGAGAGCCTTGCGACTCAACCCTTGTCGTCTTTGCTACCGCTGATGCTCAGTAGAGAAAGCGATAGAGCTGTAAATTGTTGGCCAACAGTGTAGTGTAGTTAGCCAATAGTGTAGCTGGACAATGCGAAGTTTTTCTTATTTGTAAAGCTGCGATCGCGAAAAGTAACGAACATTCCTAACCCCAAATGACAGAATTCGTGTGCCTGCGCGTTAGCGAAGCCTCTCTTCTAGAGGGGCTCAGGAAGCAGTTTATAAAAGGAGTTGAGGAGCTGGAAGCGTTATTCCAAGCTGTTTAGGTTGAAGGAGAAGAGGAGAGACATCTCCGACAATTCGATGATTTTTGGCTACCTAAATCTGAGACAATTTCGTCTACTCAGCGGTCTAAGGCTCCTTGGTCAGGCGACTCCCCTGACGAGCTAGGGACAAAATTCAGCTTTCTATGCAGTCAACTGCTGGGTAACTGGAGCGTATCAAACTAAACAGCCTGTTTTGGCATCCGTTTCTGTAGCGAAAAGAATTTTACCTTTTTTCATCAACATCCGGCCCCTCTTCTTACGATTGGGGTACTGCTTAGTTCGCTGATGACGTCTAAAATGATACGGCAATCTCTCGACTCCACTCTAACCAACAATCAGCGCCCCAAGTGGGTGCAGTGGCTTAACTGGGCTGATAGACACCTTCAGAAAATTGGCATCTCTCTCATCACGCTCTCGGAAGACTCGCTCATAGCAAATGCTCAAAAGCAAGCTCAGCTATCCGATTGGGGAGATAGCTCTTTCCGCGCTGGCTTACGCGCTTTGCTCACCTCTATCCGTCAAGAGGCTAATCTCAGTCTCACAGGACGATGGCTAATGCGGGCATACATCACAGACTTGCTAGTTAATCGACTACAAATCCAGTCCACCCTTCAGCAACACCCTGAAATTCTAGATGTGCCCATTCAACGGCCTCTGATTATTACAGGTTTACCCAGAACCGGTACAACCCTCCTGCATAGGTTGCTAGCACAGGATCCTCAGTTTCGATGGCTGCGCCTCTGGGAATTGTTACAACCCTGTCCGCCGCCAGATCTGACCAGCGCAGATACAGATCCCCGCATTCAGAAGACTCAAATACTTGCCCAACAGTACAAGACCATTGCACCAACACTATCAACGGCCCATCTTATAGAGGCTCAACTGCCAGAAGAGGGAAACCAGCTTCTAGAACATGCCTTTACTAACTTCTTGTTCGACCTACGAGCGCACGTACCAACCTACGAATCCTGGCTCCGCGCCCAAGATATGCAATCGTCCTATCAATACTACCGGCAACAATTGCAGATACTGAGCTGGCACTGGCCAGGCCGATGGCTCTTAAAGGCACCTTGCCACCTGCGCGATCTTGAGGCACTGTCGAGCGTTTTTCCTGATGCCTGCATCGTGCAGACACATCGAGATCCCTGCTCTGTCGTCCCCTCCATATGTAGCCTAACGGCTATGTTCAGAAGCATCTTTACCGACGATATAGACTTGACTGTGGTTGGCGAAGACTTTCTAGATATCACAGCCTACGCTTACAAAAAAGGTCATCAGTTTCGTCATCAACATCCTGATACTCCTATCTGCGACATTGACTACGTCGATCTCGTTCAAGATCCTTTGAAAACAGTTCAGCACATTTATCACTTTTTTGGTGATCGTCTGTCTCCTGAAGCTATCTACAAAATGGAGCAGTGGATAGCAGATAACCCGCAGAATAAGCATGGTATTCACAGATACTCACTAGAACAATTTGGGCTAAGTGAAGCAACCGTCCGAGAAAGATTCTCTTGATTCCTCTTTACCCGACTGCATAGGCGACTTACGTTGATTTTCGATACAGTTAAGTGCGTCTAACAGTTAAGTGCGTTTAACAGTACCAAAAACCTTCGTTTTTGAGACCCTGCGTACTCTGGGAGTCACCACGGTAAGCCCCTTCTCATAAGCAAGAGAGTCTCTTTTCTCAGATATCAAAGCCATGGGTTGATAGAAGCCCTAGCCGACACCTGCGACGAAGTTAAATTGTCAGTTATCAAGTAGTCGGCTATAACAGGAGGGACGAATCAGGAAAACCTTACTGACAGTCTGTAGATTCCTCTTGTACACGATCTGATTGATCTTAGGATAAGGCGAATTTTAATGGGGTTATGGTCACGTTGTTACCGCATAGGAGAAGACGATCATCAGCGAACCAAGTAGCACCTCTGAGAAAGTATATGAAGATGTCGAACATAACTGCTACCAGCAGAGACCGAGCGGTGTAAAAGAAGGTGATGAAGCGCAAGGAAGCGTACGTCATCTGCCTAACTCGCGAGTAATTTGGGTCATCACGAGTCCTGCAAGATGGGCTTTATCGGGTCTCGCAGGTAAAACGTCTTGGGAGTGGTTAGAGCTATTGCTCATCCCACTATTCCTAGCAACCGGTGCATTCTACCTGCAGAATCGCGTGGATAGGAGACAAGAGATAATAGTAGCTGAGCGTTATGAGCAGGAAGTCAGAATCGCAGACGAGAGGGCCAAACAGGCCATCTTGGACAGCTACTTAGATAACATGCAAGTTCTTTTGTTAGACAAGGGCCTACGAGAAGCTTCAGAAAATAGCGAAGTCCGAAGCGTTGCAAGAGCAATCACGACGAAGACAATTAAGGAGTTAGATCCTGAGCGCAATGATCTATTGATCAGATTCTTACGAGAATCTAATCTTATTCAAGCTTCTGACAATGTAGAGGGTACCCCTGCAACAAAAAAACCGTCGCTCCTTGCTGGTCTGAACTTGCGAGGTGTTGACCTACGTGGTGTCGATTTGAGCAGTGCTAATTTAACTGGTACCAATTTGATCGATGCAAATTTATACTTTTCAAACTTGAGTCAGATAGATCTAAAATTGGTGCCTAATTTTTTTCAGGTGGCAGCAGTTTGTCTAAAGCGGCTACGGTAGAGAGATTGAGCGCTTCCATCCAAGGCAACCCCTGCAATTGAGCGCCGAAGAA
>Ga0115546_1001078_pt1 | contig 17480 bp, 16 predicted proteins | sample COGITO_mtgs_1004_FD_87186 | JGI IMG/M metagenome (GOLD analysis project Ga0115546, IMG submission 87186) | Pelagic marine microbial communities from North Sea - COGITO_mtgs_100413 | ecosystem: Environmental > Aquatic > Marine > Epipelagic | place: Germany:Helgoland, sampling site Kabeltonne...
ACCAGCGTTTTCCCATATATTTGCCGGGGGCTATAGTGCTGGCTATTATTCCTACAAGTGGGCTGAAGTGATGGCTGCAGATGCTTTTGCAGCCTTTGAAGAGGCCGGCCTTGATAATCCTCAAGCGTTGCGAGAGCAAGCCCAAAAATACCGAGACACCATTCTTGCGGATGGTGGTAGTCGACCAGCGGGTGAAGTGTTTCGTGATTTTCGTGGTCGAGATGCAACACCAGACGCTTTATTGCGTCATCAAGGTTTAAAAGCATAAGGAATTATTCATGATAGACCCTACACAGCCTGATAACAAAGCTAAGTCTAAAGTAAAGCAAGTGGATAAGGAAAACTACGAGCACTTAACCAGTGAGAGCACATCACTTGAATGGGATGCAACTCATGAGGCTCGGAAAGATGTTATGGAGCAAGAGCGCCGGCGACGATTAGAACGAGAGCAGCAAGATCAAAACTCTCAATCTTAAATTTAAGTTTTTCTATTAAAATTGCTATATCTGGGGTTAGCCTTTTGTTTGAAAGGGCTAGCTGTGTTTATCTATTAAGGTTGTAAAATGAAATTTAAAAAAACGGTGTTGGGGTTAATAAGCTCTTGCTTATTATTATTAACCGGCTGCTCTAGTTTAGGTTTGGGGATTGCTAATGTACCGCCAAAATTATTTGACGGAAATGTGCAAAAAGCAAAAGTATTTGATAAAGACAATAATTTGGCCCTCGATATTTACACCCCCGCATTAGCAAAACAAAACGACTTACCGGTCATCATCTTTTTTTATGGAGGCCGTTGGAGTTACGGTGAAAGGAGCGAATACCAGTTTGTAGCAACAGCTTTAGCTGACAAGGGTTTTGTGGTGGTAGTTCCAGATTATCGCAAGTATCCGCAAGTTAAGTTTCCTGCTTTCGTTGAGGACAGCGCTAAGGCTGTGCAGCGGACTTATAATAATATTGCAGAGTATAAAGGACAGCCAGAACAACTGTTTTTAGCAGGCCATTCTGCAGGTGCCCATATTGGCGCATTGTTGGTCAGTGATCAACATTATCTCGATGATATTGATGGTGCTGATGCTTATAAGGCAATTAGGGGTTTTGCCGGTCTTGCAGGCCCGTACGACTTTACCCCAGATGAAGAAGACATAATGGATATTTTTGGACCAGCCTCGCAATACCCACTGATGCAGGCAACGAATTATATTCAAGGCACTGAACCACCAATGCTTTTGCTCGCCGGTGAGGACGATACAACTGTAAAACTGTACAATTTAGAGCGTCTTCAAAGAGAGATTACAGAGCAGGGCGGCAAGGTGGAAACAAAGATTTACCAAGGCATAGACCATGTGGGAATAGTGGGTGCATTTTCTGTATTCTTAAGGTCCACCGCACCGGTGTTGGACGATGTGTCTGCATTTTTTAAAGGTTTGCTTTAGTTGGTTAAACGTGTCTAAAAGCGACCCGTGAAAAAGTACGCCTCTTTAGTGTAAAATCTACACGTCAACAAGAGGTTGATAAACGCTCGCCCCAACGGCCAGCATTATCAAGCTGGCAATTTTCTTCTGTGTCATATTTAATTTGTCGCCCTGTGTCTTGAATTGGCGCTTCAACAGCTGCAAGTGCTTGCTTTAATTGCTGATTAAGTTGAGCCACAGCGGGGGACCCTAAAAACACTTTTAAATTTAGATTAGTGTCAAAAACACAGGTAATTTTAAGGCTTCTGGGAAAAGCGCCGTAATTGACGGTGTGAGTAAGCCACTCAAAACCGATAAAATCAATTTGCGCTTGGTCACACACATCGTTTAACGCTTCACTAATTTGCTGATCTTTTTTTTTGTCGTTTTTTTTCATGTTGTTACTGTCCTGATATTGCACATGGCGAAAAGCCACGAATTTGGCGTTTAAAATTTACTCTTTAAAGATATTTAAGCAAAATTTCGAGAGTAAAAAATTTCGAGCATTTCTTGTTGCAATCGGTTGGTAATTGTATTCTTATGGTCTTGCGACAAGCGTTTAACACCCTCGCCAAATAAATAGTTATCTAAACTAAATTCTTTGAGCAGCATTTTGGTGTGAAACATATTTTCTTGATAGACGTTTACATCAATCATTTGGTATGACTGCCGAGTGTCTTCAGTAAGATAACTTTGAATCGAGGTGATTGGGTGATCAATGTAGTGTTTTTTGCCATGCACGTCCCGAGTAAAGCCTCGTACGCGATAGTCCACTGTAACGATGTCTGAATCAAAGCAATGAATCAAATAATTAAGCGCCTTCAACGGCGAAATAAGCCCACAGGTTGACACATCAATATCTGCACGAAAAGTAGAGATTCCATTATCAGGGTGGCTCTCTGGATAAGTGTGCACAGTAACATGGCTTTTATCCAAGTGAGCAACCACAGAGTCAGAGGGAATTGGCCCAGGTGTTTCAGAAGTTTGCGAGGGATCAGGCGGTAGTTCATGTTCGGCCATTAAAATGGTAACCGAAGCACCTTGCGGGTCATAATCTTGTCGCGCAACATTGAGGACATGGGCACCAATAATATCTGTCACTTCCGTCAGTATTTGAGTTAAACGCTCGGCGTTGTACAGTTCATCAATGTATTCTATATATTCTTTACGATCTGATTCTGTTTCCGTATAGCAAATATCATAAATATTAAAGCTTAGGTTTTTTGTGAGGTTATTAAAGCCATGAAGCCGAATTGAATCTTCGGTATAGGTGTTATCATTGACCATATTAAATGCCTTTTGATGGATGTGCAGGGTAAAAAGCAGTGTAAGCTTTACCCCTTACTAATAGGTGGATGATGAATAAACTGCACTAGGTTACCTGCAGGGTCAGTTGCATAAAAACTAGTAGCGCCATCTCTGTGAGTTTTTGGTTTGTTCTGTAAGATGACTTTTTCTGCTAAAAGGTAGTCATACCAGGTTTGTACTTGCGTCACCTTCTCGATCACAAACCCTATGTGATCTAATTTTTGCTGACTTGCGTCCGCTTGTGGCCGGGTCGCACGATGTAAAGCAAGATTATCACTGCCAGAGGTAAGATATACATTATCTGAATCTGGTTGCCACTCTATTGTCATACCAATAACCTGGGCATAAAAAACCACACAGGCTTCAAGGTCGTCAACAAATAAAGCCATATGATGTAGACCCTGCAAGCCAGCAGGGGGCGTCGATTTAACTATCGTTTCAGACTCTTGACATTCAAAGCTGTGAGTTACAGTTGCGCCAGCTGCTTGCATCATAATGGATGCGGAACAATATTTTTCCGCAGATAAGCTTACAGCTCGCTCGACTTTTTTCTGGTCAAGATCGCAGCCTTTAATTATAAAATGTAAATGGATAGATGTGAAGACTGCCGGAATAGTATCAGCTCGTTCTGCTGATACTTGGCAAACTGCGTTAGTCACATCTTGTCTACTCTTTTTAAGCATTTGGATAACATCATAGCTAGAACAACCGCCAATACCCACGAGTAGCATTTCCATTGGTCGAGCGCCACGGTTCTCACCGCCTTTATCTTCGGGCCCATCCATCCACACAGTATGGCCAGTAGCAGTGGTAGCTGCAAAAGCTGTATTGTTCTTCCAGTCGACTGTCACTTTCAAGATTATATCTCCTCTGCATTTGCCAGAATGGCCGATTGTCACTTATTTAGCAAAAATTGCAAGTGCTTTTTTTAAAACAGGATCATATAGCTGAATATAGGGTTTAAATTGTAGTTGGTTTTGCGCTGCAAGTAAGTGAACAACTAAGCTTATTAAGAACTCTAATTTTAATGAATTATTGAAATGCAGGATATAAAGGCATGGGTCAAGATAAATCAACAAATCAACCGGGTACGCCACAATTCAACTCTGGGGCTTCGCAAGATGGCCGGATTAATCAAGGCGTGCAAGACAATCAAAAGACTCATGGTAGTGCTTTAGCGGCCTCTACCTATAAACTGCCGCCGGTTCTTGATAGATTTATCAGTTTTTGTCATGTACGACACTATAAGAAAGGTGACCGAATTATTAGTGCCGGCATAAAAAGCGAAAGTCTCTATTGCGTCAAAACGGGCCAAGTGTCGGTGATTATTGAAAGTGCCGAGGATACTAGTCAAGAAATGGTAATGCGATACCTTGGGCGTGGTGAAGTTTTTGGGGAAATGGGCCTTTTTGATATTAGCCCAGTACGCTCTGCTATGGTCAGAGCGAAAATTGATTGCGAATTGGCTGAAATGTCCTATTCGGCTTTTAGAGCCTATGCGGCCCAAGATGTGGATATTTTATTTTATATAAGCTCTCAATTAGCGGAAAGATTGCAAGCAACGACTAAAAGAGTAGGCGATCTAGCGTTTATGGATGCTTCCGGACGAATTGCAGGCGCCATTTTAGACATGTGCAAACATGTAGATGCTATTGCTGTGCCAGAGGGCAATATTATTCGAGTTACCCGACAAGAACTGGCCAAAGTCGTCGGTTGTTCTCGCGAAATGGTAGGTCGAATTCTCAAGGGTTTTGAGGAAGACGGCCTAATTGCTTGTAAAGGGAAGAATATAACTGTTCATCAAAGTGGCTAAGCCTTATGAAGTGTTAACGTTTCCTAAATGACTAACTTTAGCTATTCAACAGTTTGAGATTTGTATCTTGGCCTTACTTGGATATTATTGTCCGCAGGCATTGGCCAGCCTTCTCTTTGTTGTCCTGGCTGTCCATCCCGATCTTCTGTTTGATCATGAAATAAATGAATTTGAGTTTCGAAAGGCATGTCTATTTTAGCCTTATCAAGAGTTTTCTTGATGCTTATAATCACTTTTGCTTTAGTTTTTACCACTTCGCTTCGGCTAGAATTTGACCACCAACGTGCTCGTATAGTGACCCAACTTGCTGCTAAATCCCAGGGTAGCGCTTCAGGCGCTGGGTCGACTTCCACCCCATCAATTTTTTTTAAAGTTTCTACGATGAGGTCGCATGCTTCGTCAATATCATCACCATAGCCAATGCCAATATCATACTCACTTCTATTAATGTCAAATGCTGTTTTAACTAAGACCGCATTGGTGTAAATGATGCTGTTTGGAACGACCGCTCGCTGTCCATCATAGGTTTTAATTAAAGTTGCTCGTGTTTCGATCTTTTCAACAGTGCCTTCGTAATTACTGGCTTCAATTTGATCGCCGACTTGAAAGGGTTGTCGAATGAGCAGCAATAAGCCCGCCAACCAATTTTGCAATATATCTTTGAAGGCGAAACCAATCGCTACTGAACTTACACCAAGGCCCGCAATTAGATCGCCAGGCTTTAACGAGGGCACGACTATTGTTGCTGCCAAGAGTAAGCCTGTGACGATAATGATACTTTTAAGCAGACCGCCGAGGACTTCGCCGAGGTTACCTCGGTTTTTTTTGGTGCCCACAGAAACGACCCACTTTTTGACAATATAGCCAAGCCCCAAAAAAAGTAAAAAAAGCAAAATAGCGCTAATAAAATTAGGTGTTAATTTTACTGCGCCATCAAGCCAGCTATCAAGCCGTTCAATTGCCATCGTAGGGTTAAAATCTATTTTTCCAGGAGTGTCAGCCATGGTTATCTATCCTTGTTAATTTAAATTCATCTTATTTTTTTTAAAAAGTAGCTATAGCAAAATAAAACAGTAGTGTATATATTAGGTGATCGTTGTTTAGTGAAGAGAACAATAATGCAAGTATCAACCAAGTGTCTTACCATGCTAACGAGGCTGCCTGCTGATGGGATTTATGCAAAAATTGCTTCGCCAGTGGGTGACTTAACGGTGATTGCATCAAGCGCGGGTTTGCATGCCGTTTTATGGCAAGTGTCATGGTGTAATAAAGAGAATGCTACAATCCTGAATGCCTTGCCTCAAGACCCAGAGCACCAGTTCGTTAATCTATGCAAGGTACAATTTAATGAATACTTTCAGGGCCATAGAAAAGAATTCTCGATACCTTTAGTTTTAGATGGTACGGCTTTTCAGCGCAACGCTTGGCAAGCTCTCACCAAGATTCCATATGGGCAGACGTTGTCTTATCAACAGCAAGCTATTGCGGTGGGCGGTAAAAATAAAGTACGAGCTGTTGGTGGTGCCAATGGCCGAAATCCAATATCAATTATTGTGCCATGCCATCGAGTGATTGCAAAAAATGGCGATTTAAACGGCTTCGGTGGCGGCGATGCTATTAAGCGGTTTTTAATTCAACACGAAAAAAATTCGCTGAACCTAAGCTTTCATACAGACCAGCATGCTTGAGCACACTATGGGGCGAAATAGAGCAGGTGCATGGTGTGAAGAATAATGTCATAGGATTTCCTTTTTATCACAAAGGTGTATAAAAAATGTAGAGTTGCAAATCAGATCACTCTATGCCAATCTCAATCCATCTGTCAGTTTCTGACCGACCACTACTATTGAGGATTCTATGCAAGAGCTATCCACAGACGATGCTCCAGAAGCACCAACAAGTTTTGACGAGTACGATCTTCATCCGAGTTTAGCGAAGGCTATTGACAAGCTTGGTTTTACACAGCCTACGCCTATTCAAGCCCAGACACTACCTTATACCCTCTCTGGCGCTGATATTATAGGCCAAGCTCAAACTGGTACAGGTAAAACTGCCGCATTTTTAATTTCGTCTTTGCAGCAGATGCTTAAAGATCCATTTGAGGGTGAGAGGTACAATGGCGAACCTCGATTGCTAATCTTGGCACCAACCCGAGAACTCGTGATGCAGATTTCTGCAGATGCGACCAGCTTAAGTGAGTTTGCCGACTTCAATGTGCTAACACTGATTGGCGGTGTGGATTACGACAAGCAAAAAAATGTGTTACGGCGCGAAGTAGTGGATATTTTAGTGGCAACGCCAGGTCGCCTTATTGATTTTCTAAGGTCTAAAGATTTAGATTTGCGCGAAGTTGAGGTGCTAGTGCTTGATGAAGCTGACCGAATGCTAGACATGGGCTTTATAAATGACGTCCGAAGAATTGTGCAAGCCACACCTGACAAACCTTTTCGTCAAACATTATTTTTTAGCGCTACTTTTACTGAGGAAACTAATCGACTTGCTTATGATTGGACGCTGTATCCTCATGAAGTTCGTATTGAGTCCGCTCAATTAACGGCAGACACTGTAGAGCAAATTACTTATTTAGTGACTGAAGAGCAGAAATTGACGCTTTTGTATAATTTATTGATTCGAGAAGACTGGTCAAAAGTGATTGTATTTGCTAATCGACGAGATGAAACGCGAGCCTTGTTTGAACTGTTAGAGCAGCTCGGCATTCCAGCAGCAATTATGTCTGGTGAGATTGACCAGCGTAAGCGAATTAAAACAATTGAGAGATTCAAGAGTGGCGACATTCAAGTATTAGTAGCGACAGATGTGGCAGGTAGAGGTCTTCATGTTGATGATGTTAGCCAAGTAGTCAATTATGCTTTGCCAGAAACCCCAGATGACTATGTACATCGCATTGGTCGAACGGGTCGGGCAGGGCAATCAGGCACGTCGGTTAGCTTTGCGACTGAGGAAGAAGCGTTTGCCATTCCCGACTTAGAGGCTCATTTAGGTGTAAAATTCAGTTGCAAACACCCAGGACAAGAGCTGCTAGAGCCGTTACCTGAAGGAATTGCAAGCGCTATTAAAGTTCGAAGACCAGGTGGCCATGGCTCTCGGAATAACGGTCCGCGACGATCAAATAATGGCCGTCATCGTCGTTAAAAATAATGTCAACTGCCTATTAGAGTGACAGTTTAAGCGTCTAACTGCTTGGATTTTTTATAGAGAGTAGATATAACAGGTTTATTCGCTATATCGCCCTCAATTAATTCAAGTTTATCATCTGGAATATCCGCAAAAACCAAAACTGCGCCCTTATCAATAGCATCACTAAATTCATCTAAGTTCTCGTTTGGCACACTTACACCAATCAATGTGCTTGACCAAGAGCCAAGGACTGCCCCCCCCGCAATAACACCAGCAGTAGCTATAGCACCTATGGGTGGAATAACAACAGCGGCCAAACCAGCAAACAGCACACCGCCAATAGCAGCGCCCCGAGCCGCTGCACTTTTAATGTCTGATGTTTCTTGCAGCTCTGCATTAGGCAACTCTTCACTCAGCAGTTTTTTATCTTGACGGGCTAAAACATGAATATCTTTCTCTGACACATGGGCTTTAAGCCAAGTAACAACTTCTATTGCTTTTTTTTCCGTCTGGGGTAAAAAAAATAATCGTTGGGTCATAATCTTATCCTTACATTTAAATCTAATTAAATTGTATACCAGTTGCCGTGGTTTTTGAGTCAATAAACCCAGCGCGTTTAACTTAAGATGTCTCAAATTCAGGTGAGTAAATTTCCGACCCAGCTTCGCGAAATTCTTGCGCTTTCTTTTGCATTTCTTGATCAAGATCAACTTCAGTATTGACAGTTTGAGCTATTTGCCCATCGAATGCTTTATCTTTTGCCATTTGTCGAACTTCTTGTGAAAGCTGCATCGAGCAAAATTTAGGGCCACACATAGAACAAAAATGAGCAAGCTTGTGGGCTTCCTTCGGCAATGTCTCGTCGTGATAGGCTTTTGCAGTGTCTGGGTCTAAGCCGAGATTAAATTGATCTTCCCAGCGAAACTCAAAGCGCGCGTCTGACAAAGCATTATCTCGCAATTGGGCGGTTGGATGGCCTTTAGCAAGATCCGCCGCATGAGCCGCAATTTTATATGCAATCAAGCCTTGTTTGACGTCAGCCTTATTAGGCAAGCCTAAATGTTCTTTAGGTGTGACGTAACACAGCATTGCCGTGCCAAACCAGCCAATCATAGCGGCGCCTATAGCTGAAGTGATGTGATCATAGCCCGGTGCGATATCAGTTGTTAACGGCCCTAAAGTGTAAAACGGTGCACCGTGGCAATGCTCGATTTGCTTGTCCATGTTTTCTTTGATTAAATGCATGGGTACGTGGCCTGGGCCTTCAATCATGGTTTGTACATCATACTCCCACGCTACTTTAGTGAGTTCGCCCAGCGTTATAAGTTCTGCAAATTGGGCTTCGTCATTGGCATCTGCAATCGAGCCTGGTCGTAGGCCGTCACCAAGCGAGAAGGTCACATCATACGCAGCCATAATCTCGCAGATGTCTCGAAAATGGGTGTATAGGAAGTTTTCTTGATGATGAGCAAGACACCACTTGGCCATAATAGAGCCGCCACGAGAGACAATACCTGTAACTCGCTTGGCAGTCATGGGGATGAAGGCCAGTCGCACGCCAGCATGAATGGTGAAGTAATCTACGCCTTGTTCCGCTTGCTCAATGAGCGTGTCTCGAAATACTTCCCAAGTAAGGTCTTCTGCAACACCGTTGACTTTTTCTAGGGCTTGATAGATTGGCACAGTACCAATAGGCACTGGAGAGTTACGCACTATCCACTCTCGAGTCTCATGAATATGTTTACCAGTGGACAGGTCCATCACATTATCTGCACCCCAGCGAATAGCCCAGGTCAGCTTTTCTACTTCCTCTTCAATCGAAGAGCTAAGCGCTGAGTTGCCAATGTTGGCATTCACTTTAACAAGAAAATTACGGCCGATAATTTGCGGCTCAAGTTCTGGATGATTAATGTTGGCAGGCACTACAGCTCGGCCAGCTGCAATTTCTTGACGAACAAACTCAGGTGTTAAGGTCTTAGGAATGTTGGCTTGAAAAGAAACTCCCGAATGAAACTGAGTTTGAGTGCCATTGTCTCGCATGAGATCTAAATTTTGATTTTCCCGAATTGCGATGTACTCCATTTCTGGCGTAATAATACCCTGACGAGCATAGTGCAGCTGAGTTACTGTTTTGCCAGATTGAGCCTTACGAGGCTTTATTTTCTGACTAAATCGAATTGACTCCACCTGTGGATTTAAGCGGACCTTTTCAGCATAAGCAGACGAGTATTGATTTAAAAAAGCAGTGTCTTCTCTGGCGTCAAGCCATGTTTTACGTAATGGTGCTAATCCGTGACGAATATCTGTTGTAATATTCATGTCTGTGTAGGGGCCGGAGGTGTCATACACATAAATACTTGGATTATGCTTAGGGCCGTCAGCAGTTGGCGTGTCAGTCAAATCAATTCGTCGCATTGGCACTTGAATACTTGCATTCGAGCCTTGAATATACACTTTTTCAGAATTAGGAAAGGCTTTTTGCGCTAATGGGTCTGTCTTTGCAGTTTCACTTAAAAATTGGTTGCCAGGTTTTTCATTTACGGCAGCGTTGGTTTTTTCTATAGTCTGTTCAGTCATTTTTAATACCTTTTATTACTTAGTGTGTTGCGCTGATCGATAAAGCGCCAGCGACTCGAAAAGCTTATCGTGAATGAGTGATAATGGTGGCCTTTTGATTTTATTTGTAGTGCATCGTTTGATTTCACCTCTGAGGTGTTAGCGCCACTACTCTATCCTATTGTTAAACTCAGACTCAAATCTATACTGGCTGAGTGCCGATGTCTAGAGGAAGCACGAAGCTATGGTGCTTTTCACTCAATGCCATACAATCGAGTTTAACTCAATGGTATTAAAACTATGCGTTTTAACGATCTCGTGTCAGCTGTTGAGTAATGGACACTAGTCTATCTAATGAACCCCGATTTGATCGCATAACAGCTTCGCCTCGCTCTGAAAGTTTATGCCGCAAAATATCATTAGTTGCCAAACGATAGACATGCTCTGCCAATTGATCAGCATTTTGAATTTCAATAATGGCTTTATGGTCTTTTAATAATTCGTAAATACTTTTGAAGTTAAACATATGAGGGCCAACAATAGTAGCAGTTTTACAGGCCATGCTCTCTAAAATATTGTGGCCGCCGATAGGCGTTAGGCTGCCGCCTATAAACGCGACTTCTGCTATCGAATAGAACAGCAACATGTCGCCCATGGTATCACCTAATAAAATAGGCGCTATTTCTGGTAGGCCACGAGTAAGACTGAAACGTTGATAGCTGATTTTCTGATCTTCTAAAAGCCGTGCGACTGTTTCAAAGCGCTCTGGGTGTCTGGGCACAATAATGCACAGTGCGTTTGGTAGACGAGTATTGATTTTTTTAGCGGCTTTAAGAATTTCTACTTCCTCACCATCGTGAGTACTCGCCGCTACCCAAATAAAGCGTTTTGCAGCGAGAGATCGTAATAAAAGTTGAGCTTGCTCATGCAAGTTTTGCGGTAGATGCAAGTCGAATTTAATGCTGCCAATGGCTTTAGTCGCCGAAAGTTGCGCGCCGAGTGCTAAAAAACGGTCTTTATCGGGCGTGGCATGGGCTGCAATTCGGGTGATTTGAGCAATGGTAGGTTTTGCAAGCCAGCCGAAACGTTGGTACCCATGAAAAGAGCGTTCTGAAAGACGAGCATTAGCGAGTAGCACTGGTATTTTACGCTTAGCACATTGGTTAATGAGGTTTGGCCAAATTTCAGTTTCAATCACAATCACTAATACAGGTTGAGTTTGCTTTAAAAGCTTACTCATAAACAGGCCTATATCAAATGGTAAAAAACTTTGTTCTACACGGCCATTAAAAAATTGGGTGACTCGATCAGAGCCTGTAGGGGTGGTTGAAGTAATTAATATCTCCCGACTGGGATAATTTTCTAACAACTTTTCGATAAATGGAACAGCTGCTACTGTCTCCCCAACAGACACAGCATGTACCAGAATACAGCCTTTTACTTTCGGTAAGTTCAAAGCAAGACGTTGGCTTACTCTTGACCTATAGCCTGGGTTTTGTCTGGACTTCCAATACAGTCGAAAAATTGCAAAGGGCAACAAAAGCCAAAGCACTAAGGAGTAACAATACCGGCTTAGGGTATAAGTGAAAGCTGTGGTTTTGTTCATAGCACCCCTGTAAGCTCGTTTCTAATCTCGAAATGGGTGAGTACGCACAATTGTTTCGGTACGCTCTGGCCCAGTTGATATCATTGCAATTGGCACGCCGACTAGTTTTTCTAATTCGGACACATAGTCTTGCGCAGCTTTTGGCAGTTCATTAAATGTTTTTGCACCAAAGGTAGACTCGGTCCAGCCCGGCATCTCCTTATAAACAGGTTTTATTTTCTCATAACTTTCCGCGTCATAAAGACCGCCTTGTACAGAGTGACCTAATTCATCTTGGTAGCCAATACATATTTTGATTAATTCTAAGCCATCAAGGACATCAAGCTTGGTCAAGCAAATACCAGTGAGCGAGTTGATCTGCACCGAGTGTTTAAGAGCAATGGTATCAAACCAGCCAACTCGACGAGCCCGACCAGTGGTTGCACCAAACTCATTACCTTTGGTCGAAAGATGGGTGCCGACTCCATCAAACAGTTCGGTTGGAAAGGGGCCATGACCAACTCTTGAGGTATAGGCCTTGGTAATGCCTAAGACATAATCTATGTCTCTAGGGCCGAGACCAGCACCAGTGCAGACGCCACCAGCCGTAGTGTTTGATGAGGTCACATAAGGGTAGGTGCCGTGATCTATGTCTAACAAGGTACCTTGAGCGCCTTCAAATAGCATGTTTTTGCCTTGTTGCATTTGCTCTTGAATTAACGTCGAAACATCACAACACATAGGTTTTATAATGTCTGCCAATGTAAGCGTGGTTTCAAGAGTGGCATTAAAATCTAAGGTGTCGGTTTTATAATAATTTTTCAGCACAAAATTATGGTAGTCCATAAGTTCGCCAAGCTTTGAGGCAAAGCGCTCGCGGTGAAATAAGTCAATGACTCTTAAGCCGCGACGAGATACCTTATCCTCATAAGCTGGACCAATGCCCCGACCAGTAGTGCCTATTGGCGAGTTACCTCGAGCGAGTTCTCGGGCCTTATCTAAGGCCACGTGAGTTGGCAAAATGAGCGGGCTTGACAAGCTAATTTTAAGCTTTGATTTGACATCAACGCCTTTTGCTTCAAGGCCCTGCATTTCTTCAATAAGTGCTTCTAAAGAAATCACAACGCCGTTGCCAATACAGCACGTAACATTATCTCGCAATATGCCAGATGGAATAAGATGCAGTACGGTTTTTTCGTCGCCAATAACCAGCGTGTGTCCAGCGTTATGGCCACCTTGAAAACGAACTACACAGCCAACTTCATCGGTTAACCAATCAACCAGCTTACCCTTGCCCTCGTCACCCCATTGGGTTCCAAGCACCACTAAGTTTCGACCAGTATGTTGAGATAGGGCTGTTGATGTCATAACGGCTTCCTTTATAGTTAAATTAAAAGTGTTAGATTAAGAGCACAGAAATATGCGTGCTACAGCATAGAAAGTGACGATTGTTTTATTTGCCAATGATGTTGATCAAACGTGAGAAAATAGTCATATTTTTCTTGAATACTTGGGTCAAGATTTTGCCATTGAGACTGGTGTACAGATGTAGTCACGGCTTTACCTTCGCTGCGCAGCCGCTGAACCATCTGTCGTAAAGCTTGATTTATCTTTTGGTCTTGCACTGTGTTTGTAAACTGAGCAAAGCTAGGCGCCCAGATTCGTTGTGGTTGTGCTTGGGCTTTATCATGGGTCGCATATTTGGCAAGTGCTAACAGATCGCAAGAAAACCCTACCGCTGGTCGCTCTGCACCGTACATCCGGCTTAAGCTGTCGTAACGGCCACCTCTGGCCAAAGGCTCAGCACTTTTTGCATGAGTCGCATGAAAAGTAATACCCGTCTCATACGCATAATTATTGACCGATGAAAAATCAAAAAACCAGCGAATGCCGGCGTATTGTTGTTGACAGGCTGCATGTATATTCTCGAGGGACTGGCAAGCTTGTTGATGCTCTGGCACTCGTTGCGCGAGTTTATTTAACACGCTGATATCACCACACAAATTTGTGAGTTCTAACAAAGCATCAGTTTGTCTGGTTTGCAATTGAAATTGTTGGCTTAATTCAATAAGATCTGGCTCACTTTTTGATTTAAGTGCCTTTAGAATGGCTGATGTACATTGGATCGGGATATCAATAGCGTTGATTAGAGCGCGAGTAATCCCCGCGTGGCCTATAGTCACTGTCCAAGGGTCGATCTGGTTTGATGCGACGCTTAAATCAGTGGGCCCGGTCATGGGCAAACTATTGAGTAGCAGCTCAAGAATTTCAAGATCACTAGCAGTGTCTTGATGGCCGTAAAGTTCTGCACCTGCTTGCACCAGGCTACGATTAGCCAGAATATGATGTGCTTTTGTGTGTAAAACACTCCCTGCATAACAAAGTCGATTAACATCACCTGTATTGTGATACGCGTCATGTCTTGCAACTTGTGGCGTAATATCTGCGCGAATGCCGAGCATACGGCCACTGACTTGATCCGTAAGCTTAAACGTTTGCAGCGCTAAATCTTCACTACCGCCAGCAATGAGGTTATCTAAAAATTCAACGATTGGCGGAAAGATGAGGGAATAGCCCCAAGACTGGTACATGTCGAGCAAATGCCGTCGAATATGTTCTAATTCTTGTGCAGCAGCACCTGTTAATTCTACGATGCCATCGGGCAGAAGCCAGGATTGTTGTTGCATAGCGCACACACTCTTAAATGCCGAATTAAGTTAAATTACCGGTTGTTGTCATGTAAAAACCCTCGATATATTAGCATTTTTTTCACGCTAATCGGTAGGTTTAATTCGCCAAGATCGCTGTCATGACATATTCTTGCAAACAAAGCATTATAAAAACCTGGCAATAGGGATAAAAAGCAGTCATAGGATAAGAGGGTATTGTGTGGATGACGATGAGTTAGAACAGTTCTTAGAAAGTGACTTAGCAGTCAGCCGCTCTAATGCTTGGGTATTTTGCGCTGCAACTCACAAGGGCACTGTACGTCAACTCAACGAGGATGGTTGGCGCTATTGGCCAAAAAGAGGGCTTGCTCTGGTGGCAGATGGTATGGGTGGTCACGAATCTGGTGATGTGGCGAGTACTATGCTTTGCGAAAGTTTGGATCATGCACCATCTTTCACCAGCTTGAGCGAACGGCTTAATTGGATTGAGGATCAAGTCACTGTAGCGCACAAGCGAATTCGTCATTATTCAAAAGAACATCATGATAATAAAACCGTAGGGTCCACGCTTGTAGTCTGGGTTGATGCGTCGCCTCTTGGCAGTGCGCTTTGGGCTGGCGATTCTAGGCTATACCGGATTCGTAATCGTAAATTAGAGATGATGACTCGTGATCATAGCCAGTTAAATGAAATGATTGATCGAGGTTTGATTAGCGCGGAAGAAGCGCAAGAGCGTAAGGGCGGTAATGTTATTACTCGAGCTGTAGGTGCTCGAGAACTGTTGCATATGGACACTAAGCTTTTTGAAATCAGAGCCGATGATCTGTTTATTCTTTGCAGTGATGGCCTTTATAACGCGGTGAGTGATGCTCACATTGAGGCTATTTGCCATGGTCAAGGTTCAATAGAACAACGTAGCGTTACACTCATGCAACAAGCACTCAACTCTGGTGCGAGAGATAATGTCACCTTCATGTTGATTGAGTCACCTAGCCATGCAGTGAACGGTTATCACCATGAAGAACCGCAGCTTTGAAGGCAATAATGATCACTGTGAAAGGCAATTATGACTAGAGTCCAGGTTGACGACATGCAGATTATAAAGGTTGATTTTGCTTTGACAAGACTTTGCCGAGCTTATGCGAATGAGCGTATCTCTAAAGCGCTTTATCGCAGACAAAGAGCTGAATTAATTTCCTATGTGCAAATACCCCAATCTCCATTTCCTGACCTCGTGCTCAACGAATATTCTCAAGCAATAGATGATGTTTTTGTACCTGAGGAAACTTCAGCGATTGACGATCTTGGCTTTAGCGACGATTGGCTCAATGAATCAAGCCCTACTCGCATACAAACGTATGACTCTCGTCAAGGCCAGTTTTTTAACGATAGTGACAGTCTTGGGGCAGAGTTTGACCCTGAATTACGCGAAAACTCAATATACAATTTCTCAATTCTCAGTCTGCTTGACCGTTATTACTGGGCTGTGCTTGCCGTGTTTTTAGGCATTATGACAACGCTTTTTCTGATAGTCTAATCAAAAAACCACGAATAGGGGCTTTGATGACACAGATACACCAAAGGCAAGGCCAAGGCGTGCCTATTACAGCACCCTGGCTTGTAAGTATGATCATGATCATTGGCTTTGTGGCCCTGCACACATTGGTGATGAATTTTGCTCAGCCGGTATTGTACGCCTATTCCGATTTCACTCTTGCCGAGCAGTTTTTTCAATTGCCAGAACTCTCTTCTTCATTATCCCAGTCCACATCTGCGTCTACTCAAGTGTATTGGCTATTGGCACTTGGGTTATTGTCGAATGTGGGCATAACGCCGGTGCTTGGCGCATTGTGTTTAAACTGCCTTGGTTTTATTGTGGTCGGGGCTTGTTCTCTGCAGCACTTCTCTCCCAAAAATCTCCAATCAGGCGCTCTTGTGCTGATACCTCTATCAGTTTTTGCGGCCTTTGGCTTGCCTGCAGCTCTTGGATTGAGCGTAGGCTTGCAACTAGGGTTATATGCCTTGGGATTTTGGTTATGTGCACGAGATGATAAGTGGAGTTACGGTTGGCTTGCCACTTTGTGTGTAATCTTGGCGCTGGGTTCTTTAGAGTCTTTAGTGCTCAGTGGTTGGTTTTTGGTTTTTAAAACTGTACAGGCCATTAGAATTGATCGCCTACGGATTTTAATACTAGGCTTACTGCTTTGGTTTATTGTGGTGTGCCCTATTTTGTATTGGCGAACTCATGGGACAATCTATGCTTTTACCTGGTCTAGATTGATTGACCCACAGCTTGTGGGTTATGACGCTCTAGTGTGGTGGCTATTATTGGCTTTAACACTGAGCTTGGTCGGGCGCGATTTGAAAATACATTTGCTGTTGCCCTGTTTGATTTTAAGTGTCTTAAATGTTTGGACTGAAGACAATATATTGCATAGCACTGATTTTCAGGTGCTGCTTTATATTAGTCTTTTATGGGTATTTTTAAGTAGTATAAGGCTAGTGGTACCATTGCTACATGCATTGATTCGCTGGCCTAAAATGGTGGTTCTGAGTTTTTGTAGCTTGCTGTTATGGCAATCACCTCTTAGCGTCAATGTTGCGAATATTCAATCTTCTGCGCAGCTAAACCAAGCATTTGCGCCAGATTTTCGCTTGGTTTATGCCAGGTATCTAAAACAAGTACTGCAACTTGACCAGAGCGTTATTATTACTACTGCTGCCGACCAGTTTCACCACGCAAGCGAGCTTCCAACTATTGACGCCGGTCAGCGAGTATTACCTACAGCGGCACAGGCAGAGCCTTGGCCGTTATTTGTTCTGGATGCTTCTGCGCTCATGCAGTTTAAATCCGATCACCACACGAGTGAAAATCAAACTATTTTGCCTTTGACGCTTGAGGCTTTTCAAGCAGCTGTTCGTTTAGATCGTTTATATCGGGATGAGCAGATAACGCCGCT
>Ga0115546_1001086_pt1 | contig 17353 bp, 16 predicted proteins | sample COGITO_mtgs_1004_FD_87186 | JGI IMG/M metagenome (GOLD analysis project Ga0115546, IMG submission 87186) | Pelagic marine microbial communities from North Sea - COGITO_mtgs_100413 | ecosystem: Environmental > Aquatic > Marine > Epipelagic | place: Germany:Helgoland, sampling site Kabeltonne...
ACGGCAGCCTTTTTCTCTCCTTTCTCAGAACCTACGCTTTGCCGGAAGCCTTTACGGTAGAGTCCGAACCTATTTGCGAGCAGCTTTATAGGTTCATTCCGCTACCTCACCATCTAGAAGTAATCGCGGTATCGCCTGCTTATAATGACGAAGAATTTGCCGCCGCAAAACAAGCAATTTTAGAGCAAAAACAAATTGAGCTTGAACCTCCCGATGATGATGGCCTAGAAGCGGCGACTACTGAGCCGGAAAGTGTTCTTGATTCTCCTGATTGGATAGAGAAGATATCTGAGGTAGGCAACTCCAGTAATGGCTACGACTTTGAAAAGCTGGTGCGAAAAGGACTCTTGACGTTGGGCTTCAGCAATTCGTTGAATCAGATAACCGCAAGCTTAGATCCAGAAGCAACGGGCGGCGCAGGCGGAATAGACTTTTATGCAGACCAGCCTTATTCAATTATGGGCGAGTGCAAAGCAAGCGCTTTTGGCAAACCAACAACGCCCGCTAAGCAGTTACACAAGTTAGGCATTCAGTGGTTGGGCAAAGAAGGCTATGACCGCTCTATTCTATTAGTGATTGCAGCAAGCAAGATTACCAACCAGGACGAGCAATTCGCCAAAAGTTCCGAAACTAATGTCATTCGTCCAGAAGCTTTTCAAGCATTGGTCGCTTTGAAAGTGCAATATGAGGAATTGTTCAATCCTTCCGATTTGCGAAAAGTATTGATAGTCTCGCCTTTTGGTGAAGCCGCTAATCAGAAATTACTCTCCTTTATTGAGAAATGGCAGCGCGCGTTTGAAGATCAGGCAGTGGCCGCTCTCGCCTTCGAGAAATCGCAGCAGCAAGCCAGGCAAGTTGTTCAAACCGTGAAGGAGCTATCGAAGCAAGCTATTCACAAAGATCGGAGAGGCTTTTCTGTGGTGGAAGTGCGATCGCACTACAACGCAAAATATCAACCTCATCTAAGGGACGAAGACATCAAAGAAGTCCTTAGCGGCCTTGTATCTGTATACGCTGCGGGCTGTTTAGGCGAAAATCAGTACACAGATCGAGATCGTTACTATTTTAGGAAAGACATGCCTCAGCTTTAGGGCTTAGTTCTATTGGGATTCAGTTCTGCTGGGATTTAGTTCTGCTATTGGTATGGCACGCCTAAAGTGCAAAGTAAAAGTGCAAAACGACTAAAGTTTTTCTAGACACTTTGCATTCAACTGCGCTTGCTGTTCCTTCCGTTCTAGATTCTGTGTCCGCGTAGATGGGCCGGTTCGAGCGGGCAAAACGTACTAAGATCTAAGCGCACAGACCTATCTTCTAAGTACTTACTACCAGCGGACATGACTACTCCTACCCTCGATGATAAGACCGTTGTTCGTGATTATTTCAACCAAACGGGCTTTGACCGCTGGAAGCGCATCTATGGCGATGGCGAAGTAAATAAGGTGCAGGTGAACATTCGCGCTGGGCACCAGAAAACGATTGACAACGTGCTGGCCTGGTTTGCAGAAGATGGCGACCTGTCGGAAATGACGGTGTGCGATGCAGGCTGTGGGGTGGGGAGCCTGGCGATTCCGCTAGCGCGGATGGGGGCTAAGGTATACGCCAGCGATATTTCTGAAAAGATGGCTGAAGAAGGCGCTAAGCGGGCTAAGGCCGAGCTAGGCGATGAGCTGACGGCTGAACAGATGCCCGAGTTTGAGGCAAAGGATCTGGAGTCTATTGACGGGAGCTACCACACAGTGGTGTGCCTAGATGTGCTCATCCACTACCCGCAGGAGAAGGCCGATGACATGGTGAAGCACCTAAGCAGCCTAGCGAGCGACCGGGTAATTATGAGCTTTGCGCCCAAAACCTGCTTTTACGCCACGCTAAAAAAGGTGGGCGATTTCTTCCCTGGGCCCAGTAAAGCAACGCGGGCGTATTTGCACAGAGAATCGGATGTGGTGGCGGCGTTAGAAGCAAACGGTTGGAAAATTGGACGGCGATCGCTCAACAAAGCACCTTTCTATTTCTCGCGTTTGCTAGAAGCGACTCGCTCAAATTAGGCCAATCGTAAATCTGATACAAAGAAACGATGTACTTAGCTCGTATCAATTAAGTTTGGGACGTGGGCATATTACAGTGGCTAATGAGTTGGAAAGAAGGCGATCAGTTGCCGTAGGTTAACGCTACTTCGGTTCGCTTAAAGTCTGCGACTGAGCAACAGAATCTATCCGGAACATCACATAGTATCGATGTGTTTATAAGCCAGGGAAGCTATCTACTTAAGTCTCTGTCTTCCCACTCTTGGCTAATTACTATTGGGCAACATCATGACTAAAACAAAATACGTGGCGAGCGTTGGCCTATCGGCCTTGGGCCTGCTGCTAGGGTTTCTATGTGTTGGCAGAGCCGCAGAAACTGCGCTCGATTCTAATCCAGAGCGCTTACATAAGCGAGAGACTATAACGGCTGGTTTGCTGTTGGGAATTCCCTGTACAGCGGGCGCGGCTTTAATGCTGTTGAATACGGAGAGTAACCGCCGCGAAGACCGTTCTCAGCGGATGCAAACGCTTTTTTATAAGGCGCTAAAGGCCAATGATGGCAAGATTAATCCGCTACAGTTCGCTATGCTAGCAGAGGTCTCGCTGGCAGAATCGCAAAAGTGCCTGAACGATTGGGCAGGTCCGCTTAACGCTGACTTTGAAGTGGATGATGCAGGCGTGGTGGAGTATTGCTTTTATTTGTAAGGCTTCTATTTGTAAAGCGGGTTTGATATGGCACGGCTGTTTTTTGCGATCGCATCTATCTTAGGCGCACTGTCCGTAGCCGGTGGAGCCTTCGGCGCACATGCGCTTAAAGGTCAGCTTACTGAAGCGGCGCTGGGCAGCTTCGAAACCGGCATTCGATATCAGATGTATCATGCGCTGGCGCTGCTGATAGTCGCGCTGCTAATGAAGCAATCGCCCGCTTCTGCTTTAACCATTGCAGGCTGGTGCTTCATTGCTGGCATCGTTCTGTTTTCGGGCAGCCTTTACGGTTTGAGCCTAGCCGGTATCAAGGCGCTAGGCCCGGTTACGCCTTTGGGTGGCGTTGCGTTCATTGCCGGTTGGATTTGTTTGGTCATCGGTAGCTCTAAAGCCTTTTAACGGCGGCTGTTATCTCTAGGAAGATTGATAGAGAAGCGTACGCCGAAAACTCTCAGTTAAGAAAGCTTTATTTGCGCCAGAATAATAAAGCTTTTTATATTGAGTTATATGTGTCGAATCTTGGGCTATATTGGCCCGTCTATTGCCTTAAATCGGCTAGTGCTAGAGCCAGAGCATTCTTTGTTGGTACAAAGCTACAAGCCCAGAGAGCTAGACAACGCGGTGCTTAATGGCGATGGGTTTGGCTTGGGCTGGCACCGTGAAGGCAGCGATCCCTTTGTTTATCGAAGCATTTTGCCGATGTGGAATGATCGCAACCTGGATGATTTGTGTCGCTACGTCCAGGCCAAAAACTTCGTGATTAATCTGCGCAGCGCAACTAGCAAAATGCCGTTAGATCTGAGCAACTGCCAGCCTTTTACGCATAACGACATTGTGTTTGTGCACAACGGCATGATCGAGAATTTCTTCGAGTCGCTGCACCGTCCTATTCGAGAAAAGCTGTGCGATGTTGCCTACCGCAAAATTCAGGGAATTACCGACTCTGAGCATATTTTCGCGCTGCTGGTTCACCATTTAGAGACAGAACCCGGCCTGGACTTAGCCGAAGCGCTAAAGCGAACCATGACCGAAATTATCGAGCTGGCCGAACAAAAGGATGTCCGCGTTGCGGCTAACCTCATTTTGACGACGGGCGATAGAATGATCGCCCTGCGCTACGACAATCGAAAAACAGCGCCCTCCTTCTACCTGCTAAAGAACGCACCTCAGTTCCCGGATTCGGTAATCCTTACTTCTGAGGCTCCTTTTGAAGGCGATTGGCAGGTCTACAATCAAAGCGATCTCATTAGTATCGACCCGGATCTGAAAATTAAAAGCTACGCTACGCTTGGGTAGTTCGCGCGGTGCGAAGTTGCAGATACATTAACCCTTCTAACGCCCTCGACTATCTCATTGCATTCTCCTCTTTCTGCCTCAACTAAACCGTCTGCTCCTGATGCGATCGCACTTGCCGATATATCCCAAGCGATCGCGGCGTGTCGTCGTCAGACGCTGGCACTGGTCGCAGATATTTCGCCAGAGATATTTCGCACTCAGTCCCATCCAGATTTTAGTCCGGTGGGATGGCACCTAGGCCATATCGCCTATACCGAGTCGCTTTGGATTGCCGAGCGGCTCGGTGGATTGGCTTGTTTGTTTCCCCGGTACGAAAGACTATTTGCCGCCGATGGATTGCCTAAAGCCGAACGGCAAAATCTACCTGCGATCGCAGAAATTCTAGACTACTTGGCAGCGATTCGAAAGCTAACTCAAAACGTCTTAAGCACCTCAAATAGTCAGCAAGATGCCTCGCTCTGGCACTGGCTAATTCAGCACGAAAGTCAGCATACCGAAACGATAGCAATGGTGCTGGCGATGCATTCGCCTTTGAACCCGCATTCAGTCCAAAATTCAGTTCAAAAGAGACAATCTTCTCCCGCAGCCACCGAAATGGTGCTGGTAGAGGGGGGCGATTTCTATCAGGGCTGCGACGACTTAGCCGCTATCGACAACGAGCGTCCTGTTCATCCTGTAGCCGTAGCGCGCTATCGAATTGATCGAACACCTGTTACCTGCGCTCAGTATGGCCAGTTTATGAAAGCAGGCGGCTACCAAACGCAAAAATGGTGGTCGCCGCAGGGATGGCAGCAGCAGCAGGTTGCACAGCTAAGTGCGCCGCTGTATTGGACAGACGATGCCAGCTTTGACGATCATCCAGTCTGCGGCGTTAGCTGGTATGAGGCCGATGCCTATGCCCGCTTTGCGGGTAAGCGGTTGCCGACTGAATCCGAATGGGCAAAGGCAGCCGGTTGGAACGTCGAAGCTGCCAAAATGCAGCGCTACCCATGGGGCGATACGTTCCCTCGAGAGGGTGTACTCAGCGGTGGGAGCTGCTGCAACTATGGTCATCAGATAGGCAATACAACGCCGGTAGAAGCGTATCCGCAGGCGGTCAGTCCTTATGGCTGCTTGGATATGCTAGGCAATGTGTGGGAATGGACAGATACCTGGTTCGACCGCTACCCCAACTTTCGGGCGTTTCCTTACGAAGACTATTCTCAAATTTATTTTGATGGGGCGCATCGGGTTTTAAGGGGTGGGAGCTGGGCAACGCCGCGCTGGACAATGCGCAACAGCTTTCGCAACTGGTATCACCCTCATAGAAGAGAGATGTTCGCTGGGTTTCGCTGCGCTGTATGAACCTGTTTTTACCGTTCAGTTTTACCGTTTAGTTTTACCGTTTAGGAGATTATTTTGAGCCAGTCTGTTTCTATGCCTAGTTCTGAGCGACTAAGCATTTGCAACTTGATAAGTGAGAACGAGCGCCTAGAGCCTGGCCAAGACGTGGTTGCAGGTCTATCGGCGGTGCAAAAGTCTCTGCCTCCCAAGTACCTCTACGACCCGCAGGGCTCAGAACTATTCGAGCAAATCTGCGAGCTGCCAGAGTATTATCCAACGCGAACTGAAACGGCTATTTTGGAGGCGTATGCGGGGGCGATCGCCCAAAAAACCGGCCCTTGTGAAATTGTCGAGCTTGGCAGCGGCAGCTCGACCAAATCTCGAATTTTGCTAGATGCTTATCAAGATGCGGGCTATCCGCTGCGCTATTTGCCAGTAGATGTAAGCGATACGATGCTCATAGAGAGCGCCCAGAAGCTGCTAAAAGAATACGCGGCGATGTCGATTTGTGCGATCGCTAGCACCTACGAACCCGCTCTAAAAGCGCTACCGCCCAAGCAGCTCCCAGCTCGAATGATTGCCTTTATTGGCAGCACCATCGGCAACCTTCAGCCAGATGAATGTGAGGCTTTTTTAGAAAAAATTAGTGAAACGCTAGACGTTGGAGATTATTTTTTGCTCGGGCTAGATCTACAGAAAGAAACCTCTATTTTAGAGGCGGCCTACAACGACGCTCAAGGCGTGACAGCGGCCTTTAATCTAAACCTGCTGCGCCATCTCAACCGGCAGTTCGAAGGTAACTTCAACCTAGATAACTTTGCGCATGTTGCTTTGTATAACTCGCAAAAAAATCAAATTGAAATGTATTTAGAGAGTTTAGTCGCGCAGATGGTGAAGCTGAAGGCGCTGGACTTTTGGGTTGGCTTTGAGAAAAGCGATCGCATTCTTAGCGAAATCTCCCGCAAGTTCGACCTGGGCCAAATGGCGCAAATTTTGTCCAAGCACAAGCTCAACGTGATAGAGCCATACACTGACAAAAAAGCATGGTTTGGGCTTTTGCTCTGCCAAAAAGCAGGCTGACCCATCTTGCCTACGCCCATCTTGCTTACAAGGTTGCATTCCCTAGTCGTAACTATTCAAAGCTTTATCAGGTATAGCCAACTGGTAAGATTTTCCTTGTGCAGTTTCTTATTTAGCGCAGTTTCTTACTTAAAGGCAACCTCATGGCTGATACTCAATGTACCCATACAGACCAAATCAAGCAGGTTACGCCGAGTGCACAGGGTTGCGAAGAATGCCTAGAATTAGGAGATGCTTGGGTTCACCTGCGCCTGTGCCGTATTTGCGGTCACGTGGGCTGCTGCAATAGCTCTAAGAACCAGCACGCTCAAAAGCATTTTGATAGTACTAGCCATCCTATCGTTCAGTCGTTTGAGCCAGATGAAGATTGGCTATGGTGCTATGTCGATGAGACTTATGTAGGAGAATAGAAGTTTAGGAGAATAGAAGGGTGAAGTCTTAGCGCCGATAAAATTATTAGCAGGGAGCTTGCGGATGGATAAGCCTGTCATTTTGACCGTGGACGACGATCCAGCGGTGCTCCAGTCAATTTCGCGCGATTTGCGGCAGCAGTATGGCGATCGCTTTCGAATCGTCCGAGCCGGCTCTGGGGCGAGTGCATTAGAGGCTACCGAAAAGCTTAAGCTACGCGGCGATACGGTGGCGCTGTTTCTAGTCGATCAGCGGATGCCCGAAATGAGCGGGGTAGCGTTTTTAGAGCAGGCGACTGAGATTTTTCCAAAGGCTAAGCGATCGCTCCTCACGGCCTATGCCGATACCGACGCGGCTATCTCTGCGATTAACGACGCCCGGCTGGATTATTACTTGCTCAAGCCCTGGGATCCGCCAGAAGAAAAGCTGTATCCCGTTTTGGATGATCTCATTCAAGACTGGCAAGCTGGGTTCAAACCCGAGTTTAAGGGCGTGCGGATTGTGAGCGATCGCTGGTCCCCTAACTCTCACGATTTGCGCGATTTTCTCTCTCGCAACCAGATTCCCTTTCGCTGGCTAGATATTGAAACCAACGCAGAAGCGCAGAAGCTGGTTGAATATGCAGACTCAAGTGAGAGCAGCGACTGTTTGCCTTTAGTGATTACGGGCGATGGCACAAAGCTAATTAATCCAACCGTTACTGAGCTGGCTCAGCAGGTAGGCTTACAAACCGAAGCCGCTAAGCCCTTTTACGATTTGGTCATTATCGGCGGTGGCCCCGCCGGACTGGCCGCAGCGGTCTATGGCGCGTCGGAAGGCTTGCATACGGTGATGATTGAGCGTGAGGCACCGGGCGGGCAGGCGGGCACCAGCTCTCGTATTGAGAACTATTTGGGCTTTCCTGTGGGGCTAAGCGGCGACGATTTGGCGCGGCGAGCGGTGACTCAGGCCAAGCGCTTTGGCGTAGAGATTCTGACGCCGCAGGCCGCAACCCGTTTGCGCATAGAAGACGACTATCGAATTGTGACGCTGACCGATGGCAGTGAGATTAGCTGCCATGCCCTGATTTTGGCGCTGGGCGTGTCCTGGCGCAGGCTAAACGTACCGGGCGTAGAGCAGTTCACGGGTTCTGGCGTTTACTACGGCGCGGCGAAGACGGAAGCGCCCGCTTGCGAGGGTGAGGAGGTGTATGTTGTCGGCGGTGCCAACTCGGCGGGTCAAGCGGCCATGTATTTTTCTAAATTTGCCAAAAAGGTGAATATTCTGGTGCGCGGCGAATCGCTAGTTAAGAGTATGTCGCAGTATTTGATTGAGCAAATTGACAGCACTCACAACATTGAGGTGATGCCTTTTCACAGTGTCGTGGAGGTGCAGGGCGATCGCCGATTGGAGAAGATCTTAGTGAAAGATTCTCGGGCTGGCGTGGTAAAGACATTAGACACGAATTATCTGTTCATCTTTATTGGGGCAACGCCTAGCACCGACTGGTTGGGCGATACGGTAGCGCGAGATCAGAATGGATTTATTCGAACTGGGCCGGATATGGATGACAACGTTGCCTGGCCTTTGGAGCGCGATCGCTTTTTGCTAGAAACCAACGTACCCGGCGTGTTTGGCGTTGGCGATGTGCGGCACGGCTCGGTTAAGCGAGTCGCCTCTGGCGTTGGCGAAGGCTCTATTTGCGTTCAGTTTGTCCACAGACATTTGGCGATGTTCAGCGATGCCGAGACGATCTAACGATGGGAATGCTAAGGACGCTTCAAAGCCGCTCTGCCGCGCAAGCATGAACGCGTAAGGGTAAAAGCGCAAGGATAAAGCGTCTGTGTAATATAGAGATAGGACTTTTGGAAATCTGTAGCACTATGATTGCTAGCCCAAAATATAAAAAGATGACCGCCTCAGAATACTTAGCGTGGGAGGCACAGCAAGCGCTTCGCTATGAATATTGCGACGGTGAAGTGCTCGCGATGGTGGGCGGCACCAAAAATCATGCCAAGATTGCCTTCAACTTTCAGAATGCGCTGAGCGATCGCGTCAATGAACAAAACTGTGACATGACGGCTTCCGACGTGAAAGTGATGGTTAAGCAGGGACAGTTCTATCGATATCCTGACGTTGTCGTTAGCTGTGACGAAAAAGATAGGGAAAACGATACTTTTTATGAGTTTCCTAAGCTAATTGTAGAAGTGCTTTCTTCGAGTACTGAAGTTGTCGATCGCAATCAAAAGTTTCAGGAATATATCGAAATTCCGACCTTGCAGGAATATATTTTAGTCAGCGCTGAGCAGATTCAGGTGGAATGCTTCCGTCGAGGAGAAGGGCGGATGTGGCTGTATTTTCCTTACAAAGCTGGGGAGATAGTGAGAATCGAAAGCTTAGGTCTAGATGTCCCGATAGAACAGATTTATCAGTCTGTTCGACTAGAGGATCTATAATTCTGCCAAAAGAGCCGTGAAGAGTAGCCTGCCGGTTTTTACAATTTGGAAATTTTCATGCTTTGTTCAGAAACACTGTCGCAAATGGAGCCATTCAATCAGCTACCGGATTCGCGGCTGCTGTGGGTGTGCGATCGCGCCGAACAAATTCATCTAGCTCCTGGCGAAATCCTGGTTAAAGAAGGCGATAAGCCACGGGGCTTTTTTATTCAAACCCAGGGCCAAATTAGCGTTAGCCGCATGAGCAACGGCGTAGATATGCCGGTGGGTCGTCACGAATCTCCTTCCTTCTTTGGAGAAATTCAGGCGCTAACCGAAGACATTGTGCCAGTGACAATCACCGCCGATACGCAGACAGAGCTCTACCGCCTAGACTGCTGCGACTTTCTCGATCTAGTCCATAGCTGCCGAGAGTTCGAGAAAGACATCTTTCGCACGGTGGGTCGGCGGCTAAGAGGGCTAGAGTCTTTTGTTCAAACTCGAGAGAAAATGGCGGCGCTTGGAACGCTTTCGGCAGGTCTAGCGCACGAGCTGAACAATCCAGCGGCGGCGCTCGTCCGCGTGATGAAAGACATTAAACCGGCCATGCTAGAGCTTCAGCGGATGAATTTGGTATACGGGCAGCAGCAGCCGGACGATAATCATACGGCCCAGTGGTTTGCAGCGCGGGATAGGGGCTTTGAGGCGATCGCCCATCCTGAGAATGATCCGCTAGCCCAGGGCGATCGCGAAGATGCTTTGACTGATTGGTTAGAAGACTACGGCATAGACGACGCTTGGAAACTAGCAGAGCCACTGGCCTCCGGCCACGTTGAGACAGAAACGCTCAATCGCCTGATGAAAAACTGGCGCGAAGATAAAACCGAGCTGCGCGAAATGGGCATCCGCTGGCTTGCGCTCTCTTTTGACGTGATGGGCATGATTCGCAATGGGCTAGACGGAGCAGAGCGAATTTCGACGCTGGTGCAGTCGATGAAGTCTTACTCGCATATGGATCAGGCCGCGCAGCAGAAAATTGACATTCATGACGGCATTGAGGATACGCTGCGGCTGTTTGCCTTTAAGCTGAAGCAGGGAGTAACCGTAGAGCGAAAGTATAACAAAGCGTTGCCTGAACTAACGGTCTTTGGCAGTGAGCTAAATCAGGTTTGGACGAACCTAATTGACAACGCGATTGATGCGATAGAAGAGGGCACTCCAGACGGCTCGTCTGGCAAGATTGTTATTCGCACCTGCCAGAAAAACGAGAGTCTTTTAGTAGAGATAGAAGATAATGGCCCTGGCATTCCCGCTGCCGTTAGAAATCGCATATTGGATCCTTTTTTTACGACTAAGCCGATGGGTAAAGGTTCGGGGCTAGGGCTAGATGTTGTCCGCAGAGTTGTTCAAAATCGGCATGGCGGCAGCCTTTTGGTAGAGTCTGTGCCAGGTAGAACCGTGTTCTCTGTGCGATTGCCCATCGGTTAAGCGGCTTTTAAGCTTTTAAAATAAAATCTTCCATCTACACGATTTTTTGTGCAGATGGAAGAAAAGTAGATGGAAGAAAAACAGACCTATACCGCGGTGATATCTACCTGGAAGATAGCGTCGTTAAAGTCGTTGTCAGAGCCGCCTAAGTTACCCGGCAAATCTTCGAAACCAAACGTGCCGCTGCCAAGAGATTTTAGATGACTGACGTTATCAGGGTTGGCCTCAATGAAGCTGAAGTAGGCAACGGTATCGCCGCTCCGTTCGGCTGCGCTGTTATTGGGATTGTTGGTTAGAAAGTCTTCGGGCGTTGCATCGCCTAAGTTAGCAATAATGAACGGCGCGTAGAACGTGCCACCATTGAGGAGCACTGGATTGAAGCTGTCGTCGGACGTGTTGTCGTTCGGGTTGCCCCCGGTGCGAATGGCAAAGTTGCTGAGTCGCCGTCCAATAGCCGCTGCCGCGTACCCATCATCGCCCGCGTTCAAATCGGCTGAACCGTCGCCGTCAATGTCGATACCGCCAGAGAGACCCGTTACCTCATAGAACCCTACGAAGTTATCGAAATCAGCGTCCGAAGCATCTGCTGGGTTGTTCCCCAACGTAGCACTCGCCTGATTAGCGCCAGTGGTGTCGTAAGCCACCGCGCTCACGAGTCCTTGATTGTCTGCCCTAACGGAGATGGCGGTTGGATCGATCCTGTTGTTAGAAACTGTCGTTAGGCCCGAGTAGGTGCTGTTGCCATCGCCTACGGTGCCCAAACTAGAAGCTGCGCCCGTTAGCAAGTCAATGCTGTACAAAGTGCCATTAGAGACTGCAAAAGCCGCGTTTGACCCTTGACTAGGCGAAATGATATCAAAGCCGCCTAGCGTATCAAAGTCCACGCCAAGTCCGCCAAGTTCGCCAACCGTCATTAGCGTGCCGTCGTTAGGCGGATTTTGCAGCACTAGCGTATCGAGATCGGAGTCGATGTCGTAGAGCTGAGTACTGGTCGGACTCGCGATCGCATTGGTGTAAGCGGCTGCCGTTATCGTTGGGTTCTTGCCCACATTCACATCACCGGCTGCGTAAGCTAAGTCGCCGTCTACAGTAACTGCACCTGTCTCTACATTAATGCGAAAATCTTGGTTGTTATCGCCGACTAACCGCAGGCGATCGGCAACCGGGTTAAAGTCAAAGCCAGAAATGGTTGTTGCATTAAACGGTATGTCTAGCTTGCTAACGAAAGTCGCGCTGCCAGAATTAGGATCGATGGTATAAATGTTGTCTGCGTCCGTGATGCCATAAATTATGCCATTCGAAGGGCGAGTATCAAATCCTAATAAGGCTTCTTGGTTACGCAATCCGGTGATATCAATCGAGCGCACTGCTTTTGGATTGCCCGGCTTGAAAGATGCAATCTTGTTACCGTCAGAAAGCGCTAAGAATCTAGTGTTATTCGCGATCGGATCGAGTGTGCCAACAGGGGCAATGCTTGTTCTAGCCGCTGTTAACCCTTTGATTCCGCTAGTGTTATCGTCTCCAATATTGCCTATCTGGGTAGCGGCTCCTGTGAGCAAATCAATGCTGTAAAGCGTTGAGCCGGTTGCCGCAAAGGCTGCGTTATTGCCTTCGCCAGAAGAAACAATATCGAATCCGGCAAGATCGCCTATTTCTACGCCCAGTTCGCCTACGGTCATCAATGTGCCAGCGTTGGGCGGATTTTGCAGTACTAGCGTGTTTAAGTCAGTGTCTATATCGTAGAGCTGAGTGCTGGTAGGACTTGCGATCGCATTGGTGTAAGCTGCCGCTGTCACTCTAGGATTTTCCCCGGCGTTTATATCGCCATCCGCATAGGCCAGGGTGCCATCTACGATCACTGCGCCCGTTTCGACGTTGATGCGAAAATCTTGGTCGTTATCGCCGACTAGCCGCAGGCGATCGGCAGCTGGGTTAAAGTCGAAACCCGAAACGTTTGTTCCTTCAAATGATGCGCCTACTAATTTGCTGACTTCGGTCGCGGCGCCCGTCTTTGGATCGATGGTATAAATCGTGTTCGCGGTGGTGATGCCGTAAATCTGCCCGTTGGATGGACGAATATCAATGCCCAACAAAGGCGCATCAATACCCGTAATATCAATTTTCGTCGTGTTTTGACCAGGGCGATTGGTATCGAACGCAATTAGCTTATCGTCGCCAGTCAGTGCTAGTAAGGAAGCCATACTTATCTCTCGTTATCGTTTGGTAATAGTTATTTGTCTTTTTTCCTAAGCCGACAAATTCTGAGTGCGATCGCCTCGCAAATGCACCGGAAGGCGCTAGGTGAGAATTTCATGCATCCTATTTGCTGCCGAGTCCGTACTTATAGTGTGATGTCTGGCCCTGATAAATTTGGCGAAAGCCCTGAAAGCATTGTTTGATCAGCCAGCGAATAGCGTCAAGGAGCGTAGATACAGAGGATGATGCAGGATGATAGGATGAAATGCCCAAAATGCTTTTCAAAAAAAATTTGTAAAAACGGTCACAAAAGCGGGAAGCAGCGCTTTTTATGTAAAGACTGCCGCCGTCAGTTTAGTGAATCTCAAACTCAGCCAAGATACGACGAGGCCTTCAAAACAATCTGCCTACAGGCGTACCGCAACGGCAAGAGCTTCCGGGAGATTGAGCGGATTTATGCCGTGCACCATACGACCGTCATTGCGTGGGCAAAACAGGCCAAGCTAGAAGAGGCAAGTCCGCGAGACGCTATTTTATCGGGGGCGATGCAGGTGTTTACCGCGCAGAACTATGCGACGGCTAGTATGAGCCAGGTTTCAGCAGCAGCAGGCGTTTCAAACCAAACGCTAAATTTTTACTTTAAAGACAAAGAAAGTCTTTTTGCCGCGTTAATTAAACAGCGTTTAGATCAGACCAATCAGGGTCTGCTCAGTTTGTCTGTAGATAATAATTTACCTGCTTCGCCAGAAGTTACACTACGCCGAGTGGCGATCGCCATGCTGGCCGCGTTCTCAGAAGACAAAACCCTGTCGGCGATTATTCGGCTACTCATCGGCGAGTCAGGTCGATTTCCCGAACTAGCCCAGTACTTCGTCCGCGAAGTCGAAAAGCCCATATTCGAGCAGCTATCCACCTATTTCAAATTTCATCCCGACGTGCAAATAGGCGATCCGACCGTCGCCACCAGAATATTTGTGGGTTCTCTAATGCACTATTCACTCATTCAAACCGTTTTGCAAGGACAGGATATTGTGCCTTTAGAGCGCGATCGCATGGTCGATGGCCTGATTGCGAGCATTATCGTCGTGTAGCCAATCTATTTTGGTTGCATAGAGAGTCGGCTATGCTGCGTCTTGTTCTAGAAGGCTATGAATTAGCCTTCATCAACCAATTCGCTGTTCACTTCATTAAACGAGCGGCGCTTTAGCTCTAATGATTCTTCTCTAGGAAGCAAGTCGAACAACTCTCGCATTTTGTCATCGACCAGCTCGTAGGGAATTTGGCCGACTTCGTTGAGCACTACGTTGCCCTTAGCGTCGAATACAACAGTTTGCGGCACCGCTCCGGCAAAGTAATAACCGGCTTCTGTTTTGTCGTAGCTGTCTCTTACTGGAACAGAATCTGCGGCAACTGCAACAAAGTTTGCCTCGCGTCCGTAAGGCGCTTGTAGCTGCGAAACTACCGGCGAAAACTCTTTGCTATCTTGGCTGTCGTCCACGTAGAAAAAGAGCAGCGTGGGTTTGTCTTGCTTAAGCGACTGCGGCAGCGAGAATTTGGGTGGCACAATCGAGCCGTTGCCCGCATACAGCGCAAAAATATTGCCGTCGTAGTCGTCATCGTGGAGTCCGGCGATCGCAGATCCACTCCACAATCCCATCGACAGGCCCATCGACAATCCTAAAACGGTTACGACGCCGACTAGCGAAATCGCCCAGGCGCGAAACACCGTGCGAAACCCAACCAATCTCTCTTTTACGCCCCAACTTCCCACAAACTTACGCTCCTTCAAAGCTCTCAACCACGGTATCTAATACGTCCTTACTCTCACGATAGCGGTCGGCGGTCGTCCAGCCAACTACCTGGTAGTAGCCGTCGGTTCCTTCTACTGTCGTATGCAGATACACCACCGGCAGGCTCTCTACCGTTCCTCTAATCTCGTACTGAAGGGCTTTGTGCCCGTCAATGCTGGTCACATCCGTTTTGGTTTCGCCCTCAAATCTGTCTAGCTCGTCGCGAATGAGCTGGCGATACTGGGCCGAATTGTCTGCTAGGCCAAACTGCCTGAGGCCAGACTCATCTTCGGAGAGCACCGTAGCATGGAGCTGGCTAGAGGGCTGAATTGCGTAGATGTCGTGGCTGCGGCGCAGATCTTCACCCATTTTTATCCAGCCGTCTGGCACGGTGATGCTGACGTTGGTATCGGTATTGGTCAGCACCGCTGAACTGCCGCTAATAAACTCGTCTCCGTTATTGTCTGCATCTGAGTTTTCGCTTGAGCGACAGCTCGTTAGGCTAGCGATTAGCAAAACGCTTACTAGCATCCACCTCAGGCCGAATTTGCGATCGCTGTTTGGGCCGCTCTGGGGTGCGATCGCACTAGTCGCTGGTAAAGACAAGGCCGCTGGCAAAGATGAGACCGTTGGTAAAGACAAGAGCGGTGGCAAATTCATACCTGATTTTGACTGAGGTTCAACTGAATTTTAGCGGGATATTTTGACAAACTCAGCCAAAGCATAGCAGTCGATGATGAAATAATCACTATTCCCTTTATGCTGAGTAAAGCAAGTCATTCAGTGCCCATTTACCTCCGCCTATTTACCCATGCTCAGAGCCGGAATTGTTGGATTGCCCAACGTCGGAAAATCTACTTTGTTTAACGCGGTGGTTGCCAACGCAAAGGCTCAAGCCGCCAACTTCCCGTTCTGTACAATTGAACCGAATGTGGGCATTGTAGCCGTGCCGGATGGACGCTTGCAGGCGTTAGCCGAAATTTCTAGCTCTAAAGAGATTCTGCCAGCTAGAGTCGAGTTTGTAGACATTGCCGGATTGGTCAAAGGCGCCAGCCAGGGCGAGGGGTTAGGCAACCAGTTTCTGGCTAATATTCGCGAAGTCGATGCCATTATTCACGTCGTCCGCTGCTTCGAAAACGACGATATTATTCATGTTTCAGGTTCGATTGGCCCGCTGCGCGACATTGAGATCATCAACTTGGAGCTAGCGCTGTCTGACCTATCGCAGATAGACAAGCGCATAGACCGGGTTCGCAAGCAGGCGAGAAACAACAAGGAGGCGCAGGCTGAGCTAGAAGTTTTAGAAAAGCTGCAGCCGGTGTTAGATGAAGGCAAAGCGGCTCGCACGGTTGAGCTAGAAGCCGAAGAATTGCTGCTGATTAAGCCTTTGGGCCTGTTGACGCTGAAGCCGGTAATTTACGCGGCCAACGTGTCTGAGGACGATTTGGCCGAGGGCAATAGCTGGGTAGAAGAAGTAAAACCCCACGCCGAGGCCGAGGGAGCGCAGGTGGTAGTGGTCTCAGCGCAGGTAGAGGCCGAGCTGCTAGAGATTCCGGAGGCCGAACGGGCGGATTTTTTGGAGGCGCTAGGCGTGAGCGAAGGCGGTTTGCAGTCTCTGATTCGCGCAACTTACGATTTGCTCGGTCTACAAACTTATTTCACCACCGGGCCAGAAGAAACGCGCGCCTGGACGATTAAGGCGGGGATGGTGGCTCCGCAGGCGGCAGGGGTAATTCATACCGATTTTGAACGGGGGTTCATTCGCGCTGAGACGGTGGGCTACGAAGACTTAGTAACGTCTGGCTCGATGTCGGCGGCGAAGGAAAAAGGGCTAGTGCGTAGCGAAGGAAAGGAATACGTGGTGCGCGAAGGCGATGTGATGCTGTTTAGGTTCAATGTTTAAATAGGCATCAGGCGCGTATCTTAAAGTGCAAACGACCTTCGTATTCGTACGGAAACTTGCGCTGCGCTCTAGTCACAGCGGACAGATCAGATTAAGATCTGCGTAGGCTTATGCCCGTCGGTGCGTTCTACTCATCAGCGCTTCATCTACCGGTCTGCGCTCATTACGGCATCTTTACAGCCGTTGTTCAATCTCTGCGCCGCGCTGCGTGTAAAATGCATTCTTTGCGCTAACTATTTTCTTTTGCAATCCTTTTCATCGTAAGGCTCTTACCTTCTCCACCGTGGTTAAGTGGTTCACTAAAATTCCGAGCTGGGCAGCGCTATCGCTGATTGTAAACGGACTGCTGTTCGGCAGCTTGCTGGCCGTTTGGCAAGAGCAAACGTCTTTGGCCGCGCGGGCAGATAGCCCGTCAGAGAGTTTACCGGTTGACGAGCTAGCAGCGCATGTGGCGGTTACAGATAATACAGCCGCGCTGCCGCGTCCGGGGGGTGGGCGCAAACTGAACTATCAGCAGTGGGTAGATGTGCTAAAGCAAGAGGCGCAGGCTGCGGTCATCAGAAAGCCTTCTCATCTGACGGTGCTGCTCGGTGATTCGCTGAGTCTGTGGTTTCCGGGCGAGCTGATGCCGGGGCAGCGCATGTGGATTAACCAGAGCATTTCGGGTGAGAGAACCAAGGGACTCTTAAACCGGCTAGATTTGTTTGAGCAAAACGAGGTCGAATC
>Ga0115546_1001091_pt1 | contig 17300 bp, 31 predicted proteins | sample COGITO_mtgs_1004_FD_87186 | JGI IMG/M metagenome (GOLD analysis project Ga0115546, IMG submission 87186) | Pelagic marine microbial communities from North Sea - COGITO_mtgs_100413 | ecosystem: Environmental > Aquatic > Marine > Epipelagic | place: Germany:Helgoland, sampling site Kabeltonne...
GGTAGGTGTTCGAAAGCTGAAGAAAGGAAAGAAAAATGATGGCAGCCCCTGTAATTATTTTATTGATTTTGTATTGAGCACCGATGGTGATGTAGATTACTCTGACGAGGTGTTTGGCGAAGAAATCTCATTAACTCCTGAGCAGGAGGCTCAAAGAGATGAGAGAAGAAAACAAATCGAAGAAATTAAGCGGCAACGCGCCAAAGCGAGAAGAGCTAAACAACGTAAGCGACCAAAGTCTACTAAACAGCCTGTATCTGCACCCAAAAAGCAAGATGCCGAGCGCGAAAAACAACTCGTAAAGGCGTTAGAACTTTTGCGTAAAGATTTTGACGATGGTATTTTTACCAAAGCTGAATACAAGAAAGAACGTGCAAAGTTGATTTCTAAATTTGAAGAGGGAGGCGAAATATTATGAGTTTCTTCAGAGAAAAGCGACATATAAAGGGTAGCCACAAGCGGGCTTTGAATACTTTGACTAAAGGAAAGAAGAACTTTTTATTGAGGGAAGGCACTGATTGCTGTGAGGTAATCATTGACCAAACCTGTTATGTTTACAGCACAAGCACTCGTTTTCCAATCAAGAAATTGTTTCTCTTCAACATAGTCAAAAGAGATGCAAATCAATTTTTGGAAGCCCATGACAATATCTTTCTTCCTCAAGAATATCCAACCGCACACTACAATGAGGATTATGATGAGGATTTAGGCAAAGTCATTGGTTTTGATATCAATCATGCGTATTGGAGAATTGCGTTTAATCTCGGAATAATCTCCGAAAAAACATATGAGAAGGGATTAGGTAAAGATTGTAAAGCGGTTAGACTTGCTGCCCTTAGTACCCTTGGCAGAAAAAAGGCCTTTAAAAAATTCGAGTTAGGTAAATACTCAAATGAGTTTTTAATAACCCAAGACAAGAAAGAAGATTTAGCCAAAATATACACGTTGATAAGATTTACTTGTTTTGAAATGATGCACGATGCGTCCATAATTTTAGGTGAAGATTTTGACGCATGGAAGACTGATTGTATCTATTTTCGTGACTCTGAAGATAATCGGAAGAAAATGAATGACTTTTTCAAGAGCAAGGGTATCAGCTATAAAATACTCGAAGAATAAAACCCGTGATTTGATAGCCATAACAAATTAGGGTAGGGGGGAGTCTTGTGCTCCCCTTTTTTTATTTTTATAAATAATTATTTGTATATTAGCTGAGTAATTAAAATTCAAGTTTATGAAAGAAATCAAGGATATTCCTACGATACCTTTCTCTAAACATGAGCTCTCTCAAAAATATGAGCTGACTAGGTTTATAGAGGCAGGACAGCCTTTTTGTGTTTTAGTACCACAAGACCCGTCAGCCCGTATAAACACAGGAAATATGTGGAAGTTCGGTGTTGTAAAAAGCACTAATCCCAAAAAAATTGATTGGTTTTTTAGCGGAAGGGTTCAAACTAGAAGTAGGAAAGAGGCAAGAAGATTATATACACTCTTGCAGGTATATTGTCAGGCTAAGAATGTAGGAGAGGCTTTTGCATTTAAAGTTAGGGCAAAACGAAAAAAGTAGCTTTGATATGTTTATTTTGGCTAATAATGTTTGCAGGAAACTCCATAGTTTTTTACGACCACGGCGAGGTCGAGGAGCGCATGTTGATAAATTGGTCGGATATACATCATTTTATTCATGCGGAAGAATTAGACATGGCCATACGGGAACTGCCCGATGGCAGAAATGTTTTGGTATATGATAAAAACGCTGATTTAGACAAATATGCTATGATGAATCATTCTGCCAATATGTTCCTAAGTAGCCTAAGGGCGGAAGAACACCTTCCTATTTACGGGACGGCTTTGATAATCGTAAGTGAGGCTTTGCTAAATCTAAAAGCATAAAAAGAAAGGGGAGAGCCGAAACCCTCCCCAAATCAAGAAACTTACCCAAATTGAGACACAAGATACTTGGGTACTACTAATTTACTAAGTTATGGCGAGCATATTGAATGAGTACAAAAGTTTATTCGCAACAATAAAAAGTGACAAAAATTTCAGTTGGCACAAGGACAGCCTTTATAGAATGGTCGACCAATTTGTTTTGAGACACAGCTCTTTAGGCCGTGAATCAGGCATAATTCAAGAAATGAAAATAGACCTTTATAAGGCTATTTCTGAAATTCAGTGAGATGCAAGATGATAACAAAATCAAGTTTTACAATTATTTTTTTGAAGGTGTAGATAAGCCAATCATAATGGAAGCTGAATCGAAGGATGTAGCTGATGCCATGTTAGAGGAATTTGGCGCTCGAATTGGAAACGAAATTCCGTATGATAGGTTATGTGATGTTCGAATCGAGATGCCAATAACGGGTATCTCTAAGCGAGTCCGTAATGGTCAATCGTACATTTGGGTTGGTTCAAAACATTCACGGGACGGGTGGATGCTACAAGAAGAATTTGATAAAATAACATCTAGGGGTTAAAGTATTTGCGAATTTCAATTTGCGCTTAATACTATCTACTCGTGCGTAAAAAGCAAGGGAAATATATATCTTAGCATTGTCGGAAGTGAGGTCTGCACCTTTACGCTTTTTGACTTGGATTTACACTAAAACAAAAACGAGGGGGTTTCGAAAGAGGCCCCCTTTTTTGCCCTAATGTTTAATTAAAACTACAAAATGGACGACTTTCAATCCTTTATTGACTCATTATCAAACGCAGAACAACCGACTTGCGATTTTAATAATCCTGAAGATTGTGAGGCCTGTGGTAGTTAGTCGGTAATTAGAGTAAATCCTTTACCTATCAAATTAGTTTTAGCCGTAGCGCCTGCTCCTGATGGGGGTGCCGAAGGTGTTTGACCCGAAAGGTTTATCGTTCCTGAATAACCTGTATAGCCCGTGGTTATTGAGTCTAAATCTATCAAAACTTGGTTTACCACGCTGACAGGAAGAGCGTTTGAATTTAAAAGCAGATTTATAGCAAAGGCTGTTCCTGTATTCTCAAGTTGATTGAGCTGTGCGATAGGAGGAAAATCGGTAAGCCCGCTTATATTCATTCTAACCCTGAACCAACCATTACATTTTATTGGAGTGGCCAAGTCATCAAAAGTCAAACCTGAACCGTTTGTGATTATCAATTGACCTGTAGCAAACGTATCTTGTTTGTTTTCATATTTGGTATTAAACGCAGAACCCACGACCATATTATCGTTAAACTGATACAAGTGCTGTACTTCATTGTTTGTAACTGCTAGACTAAAGTTGTTATATGCATTGTTGTAGCTCTCTACAACCAAATTATTAACGGAAGACGTGCCGAGATTAAAATCAGTATTTGTAGTAAATGTTGAGGCGGGAATAACAGCGGGTCCGTCGAGGTTTAGTGTGCTAAGATTTACTGCGTTTATTTCAGGAGTTGTAAAACCTGAAGTAATCGTGCGAACCCCATTATTGTAATAATTAAATGTGTTTAACCCCGTCAATTGGTCCAACATCCCTCCTGCTGAAGTTAAATCTCCCGCATTTGAATTGTATACTATGGTCGTTAAATTTGGCCAAACCTGATTATCGTAATACAGGATATCCGTATTCATGCCTGTTAAAGTAATCGCAGTTACCTCGGTGGCGTTACCCGTAGGAAACACTATACAACCGCCTGTAGCGCCTCCTGATGGCGTGTAGGAGTATCCCTGAGTCACAAGACCGTTGCTATCGACAAAAATCGGCTGTAATGATGCGCTTTTAGGTGATGAAGTTGTTAAAACTACACTAGCGCCACCATCATTAGTTGCAACACCATTGAGCAAAAACAATGTTCTTATTCCATAGGTTTGAATCCAAGAAAGTGCATTAGTATTATTTACCGCATTATCTACAGCGCCCGAGAAACTCGTGTTGAATAGGCTTTGAGTAGGATAGGTTTCATTGCGCAGGACGCTTCCAACGGGCACAGCAAAATTGTACGCAGCCTCAAGGGTGTTGGTTGGATTGTACGTTCCGAGTCGAAGTTCGATTTCACCATATTCAAGGTCCTTGTTTAGGGCATAAATGATATTCCCTTGCGCCTCGAAATATCCAATGTTTAGGGTTGATAATGTCTTTGCACAGCCACCTATAGACAAATCTGTAAGTGCCGTAAACAATGTTTCATACGCTACTTCACCTGTCTTTCTGACCTCTATAGCAATTGTGTCTACTCCACCAAATGTTTCTGAAGAGAGGTCCCACTCATAAGAGGTGTCTGCTCCAATTTGGCTCATATTACTTGCGTTGTTTCCTAAAACCTCCACCCTTACAGGTCGAGAGTAATTGTTTGCAAGCCTTATCGATATTCCGCTAGTTTCTCCCATACTAATTGAAAAATTCTTTTAAGCAGTCATCTGAGATTTCACTGCGGCTGTCGAAATATAAAAGATTTGAATCAATTTTATCAGCAACTTCGCTCTGAGTAGTTGCAACAAATAAGTTTTGAGACGTGGAAATTGTAATCTCTTGTTCAGCGAGATAGTGGATTAAACCATCGTCATCATAAACTAAATGATATGCTGTACATTTTGCACATTCATTTATTTGCAAACCATTCAACTCGTAAGTATTAATATCCTTTATCATATTTCGTCTACAAATCCTTCAAATAGGTTGTCTAATGAGATAGACTGCCCGTTCTCTAATTTAGTATAAGCATTATCAACAAGGCCACTTCGGTTAAGCAAATCATAATCAAATGTTTTCGCTGTATTTTTCAGTGCCTTTTCGGTAAGAAGTGTGTCTATGGACTCCTTTTTAAGTTTATCAATAGAGCCCGAATCTTCTGCCTGAATTATTTCTTCGGTATCCGAAGGGTCGAATTGTCCACTATTAAAATCAATCTGAGTGCTAGAATTGGCTAATAAATCAACACCAAGTGATGTTCTCCCGTCCAAAATTAAACCCTCGCCTTCAAACTCTAGTTTTAGGCTTTTTTGAAATTGATAAGGGTCGGTATCGGGCGTTATAACATGATTGATTAGGTCGCCATTTGAATCATATTCATTGACGTAAATCAACTCATTAAGCTGCGATGTGGTGCTCGCTTGAATGTCGGCACTATTACACACATACACATTCGCTTTTAGACTTGATACAATCTCATCGTAAGAAGTGTCCCCAAGGCTATCTGCTGTTAAAAGCGCATCAGGAAATGTTGTTATTGTAGGAGAGTATGTGCCTGCCATTTATCATCTTTCTAAGATTACACGGCCACTGCGGTCAACTACTTTTAATCCACCTGATTTTGAAGGTAAAACTTTAACTCCTTTTTCGTTGTATAAAATAGTGTTCAACTTATTAAGTTCAGACTTACTTTCTCCTGCGTCGATTGCAGCAGCCATTGCATTTAGAGCAACTGCCGCATTTTCTTGTTTTTCAGCGTCAGACATAGAGGCCTCCGCAGGTGCCCCATATGGGCTGTCTTCAACTTGGTCCTTCGCTAGCTTTAAAGCGGGCTTACGGAACAGGTAAAGCATGAGAACACACACACCTGAAACAACTAAAATATTTTTTACCTCTGAAGTCATACTATTTTTTTCTTATTGCAAGAATAATACCTATTGAAACAATTCCTAGTCCTATCATGACTAATGCAAAATTTCTAATACGATTACTGCCTTGGTTTAGTTCTAATTCTTTAGCTTTTTGATATGTGTCGAGCATCAGGCGTAACTGCGCTGTTGACTCATTCGTCCTTGCCATCTCTTGAGCAAACTCCTCTTGTTGAGCAAGAGTCATAAGATTCAGAGTTTCTTCAAGTTTTCGAAGTTGATTATTGTTGTATGCACCTAATGCAAGTTGACCACCTGCTTCAGCAACCATTACCACAAAATTTGCGGTTTTAGCTCCTTTAGCGGCTGTTCCTGCTACTTTTGACGCTGTTGATGGATTAACGGCCATTACTCCAAAGGTTTTTAGTGAATAATACAACGAGTAAAACTGCGCCAACAGCTCCAACTATATAGATTGCGTTCTTTTGACGCTTTGTGCTTTGCTGTAATAATGTTTGTTGATAGTCATCAACGGACTCAGCAATTTGCTCGTCCATCTCAGCGGCCTTTATGCTTCTGCTCTGCTCATAAGACGCAAGCTCATTTGCATATACATTAGCTTCTCCAATTCTTGTTGCTGTTCTTCTTTTTCGATATTGGTCTACACCTGTAGCAACTAAACTTACACCTGAAATAGCCGCAATAACAATGAGCGGCACCACATTTGAGTTGTTTTCGTCCCGCTCTGCGTTCAGCATTTGATTCAAGCTGTTAACGAATTTTTTATCGTCGAGCTTTTCAAATGTCTTGTATAGGATTTCTCGACGAGTTGGTTTAGCATTTAGAACAACGCCGTTTCTACTAAGAAACCGCATCATGCTTTGCGGCTTATAGTAAATGAATTTTACCAACTCTTTGTCGGCATTTTTTTGCGTTGTTTCCATAATCTATACCTGAAATATTTTATCCCAAAACTTCAAAACAAAGGTCCAAAGCGTTCCTACGACAAGTACACCTCCTGCAATTTTTGATTTGTAGGCCTTGTCCTTGTCTATGTATGCCTGATGTTCTTCAACCTGTTTTACCAAGCCAATTTGACCATATTGAGCATCACCGATTACACATTGCTGAATTCGAGTAAGCGAGATGTCCATCTCAGAAATCTTATGCTTAATCCAATCTATGTCCTCGTGGCTCACTTGAACCGAAGTCTTTTTTTCTGCCATTACATTCCCATTTCTGCAAAGTGTCTTTCTAAAGTGAGCGAGCGAACACAATCCGTATTTACAAATACCGAAAGGGCCACTGACTCTTTATACTTACTTAAAAAAGCACTTACATTTTCCAACTCACTTTCATGGTCCTTCGAGAATTTCACTAAACTCTTGTGCATGAATGGAGTGCTTAACATCTCATAGCCTAACAGGTCTATCTTTCGGTCCATTATCTGCAAAAAAGTGATTTCCTCTTTCGGTTGCCACTCTTGACAAATTGTATATGTCAAATTCCCGTCTTCAAAAGCATTAATCTTAATTTGAATTTGATTGGTTTGTGCGCCAAACAACTTCGCATACTTATTAATGCCTTTCAGCATAATGTCTCTTGTCTTCTCAAAAATCATAAGTTTCTTAATTTGTCCTTAAACACAAATATATAGATTCTTACATAGCCAACCCTTCACATCCTGCAAAGGTTTTTCGACATTGTATTCCGCTGCTATATCTGATGAATAAGTATAATCAGGAATATCTAATTTGATATTTCTTGTCAGACCGCCAAAATTGATGTTTGCCGTACCTTGAATTCCAAAACGAATAGGAGTCTGCTTTACCACCTCTTCTAATAAAGATGTGGCCGCTCCTTTCAGTGCGGATTTTTGAACTTCTAATCTCAATGGTGCGGGAAAGGTAGTATCAGGCTCAACCACAAAAGATTGATTAGAGCTTGCATTAGCAATGTAAGTTCCCTTGTAGCTGAAATCAAGTGAATACGAATTCACCATGATAGCAAAATTTGAAGGATTTATAATGTCCATAACACCCTCAAAAACTATTTTATTTGCGTCCACGGAGCTCGGGGCTAGATATTTAATCTTGTAGTCCCAATTCATCGCCAAAGCGCCTTGACGCACCGCATAACGATATATCGCATATAATCCTAGACCGCCGCCTAATACAAAAAGCCCTGTTTTGAGTTTCATGCTATTCTTTTATTTCTTCTTTTTGGAAAGTTCGATGTAATAAGCCGCTTCTTTCCATTTATCAAACTCTTCCTTAGTTACAGGGTAAACGACATAAAACTTTTGGATTTTGCCGTCATTCATTTTAACCCTTACCTGACCATATAAGATAACATACTTTCCATCTTTCGTGCCCCAAAAATTATTCTTGAATTCGAAAGAATTTGTAAGACCTTTTAAGGAATCCGTGTAAGAAAGCCCATAACCTGATATATTTTGCTTAAAAATGTTCTCAGGATAATCAAACGTCTTGCTAAACTTTCTGCTATTCCTAACTTTCAGTCCGTTTCGAGTTCCCGTCCAAGAGGTTAATCTTACAGGAATATCGTTCATCGCATATGCCATTTGTATCGCCCATTCTTCATAGCGCTCAGGGCTAACACATCCTGACCAACCCGCATTCGAAATGTACTTGTATCCATCAGGACAATCTTGTTGACCTTTCGGGCTTACATAATTCCCGTTCTCGTCAAGGACTTTTCCTGCAAAAACTTTTGGGCTAGGCTTTGCCGCTCTTTCCTTTTGTCTTTGTCTCATCAGCTTATGTTCCCGAACCTTTTCATCTCTAATTTCAATGAACTCTTTTATAGTTACTTCATTAAGAGGAATACCCTTTTGCTTTGCAAGTAAATATATTCTTGCTCTATATGGTGCCGCACCAAGTTTCCCCCAACCCGCTTGAGCCTTAGTGAAACCTGTTTTTTCTAATAGCCAATCTCTAAAGGAGTTGTAAGAACCAAGCCCTAATCTATAACCATCTACAACAATATCATCACCGATTCCATATGATTTAGCAAGACTTTCAAAGGCGTTTGAATCCTTTTTGTTTAAGATGGGGTAGTTTTTGTTAAATTTAATAATCATCCTACCGCCATCCTCAGTCTTAAAAACATTCTTTCCCGAAATGTTTGCCCCCAAAAGACTCAAACCCGTTTGCGGGTCTTTAAGTGTGGGGTCGGTGTTAATTACCACGAGATTGTCGTACTTCTTTTTAAGCGCGGCTTCATACTCTTTGGCGCTTACGCTTTGAGTGGTTTTTTTAGGAGTTTCCGACACCTTTGGAGGTGCAGGACTTGCAATTGGGTCACTTGATGAAGAGCCGCTTTTGCTTTCTTCGTTCGATACAAGGATATCTATAAGTCCCTTCGGATTAGCGGGGCTTGAAACAGGCGTAGATGTGTCAAGCATTAACTCTTCTTGTAATCCTTTTGGGTTTGCAGGGCTTGGAGTCCAATTCCCATCGCTTACCACCTCATATTCGCCTGAGGGCTCTACATCTTTTGCTAAAACATCAGGGTTCGCGGGGCTCGATATAGACTCACTCGGCACATCTAATCCCGATGGATTTGCAGGACTTGGAATAGGTCCGCTTGACTGAGGCATCTGAGTTTGTGCCTTTGATTTTCTATTTAATAAAAGGAGTGCTATGATTCCTCCTGCTATAACTATCGGGTTCATAATTCTACTTTTTTGTGAAGTAGTAAATAGCTAAAGCCAAGCCTCCGTATACTAAAAGGCTGTTTGGAATAAAGCTAAAAACTCTTTCATTGCTATCTAATCTTTGAGAACTGCGGGTTAATGCATTTGCTGCGCTTTTGGCCTCTCCTAAAACTAAACCACCAATCTCTTTTCCTTTTTCAATCGCATCTTCAGCAACGCTTCCTAATTTGGCCGCACCCTCGTCAACAATATTTTCTATATCAATTGCTGCGTCTTGAAACTCAGGTTCAATCGGGTCCATCGGCATATTATCCGACATGTTTGAGTAGCGACTTGGGCTTTTTAACCCTAATTCACGATTTAAATTCATTTTTTACGTCTTTTTAATATTATGAAAAATGTACCAAATAATACCGCTGCGGCTCCGAGGCCGTAGATTAAATACTCTTTCAGGGCTAAGTCAGAGCCTAAGTTTGCGTCAACTTGCTCAAAAGCCTCTTGCTGTCTTCTTGATAGTGTTTCTGCATCCATGCCCTCTATTTGTTGAGCACAAGAACTTTGAATAAATGCAACTTCTACTCGAGCTAAAGCAGCACTTGCAGCGTCTGCATACTTGCTATTTGCTCTTTTCTCATTAAAACCTCCTTTAACCGCTTCCGCAGCATAAGCAGCTTTTTTGTTTTTAAAGAAATAGCGAAGTTGTTCAAGTTTTACACAATCCTTTACTTTGATAGCGTCACCAATCGCTTTATTCATGAAGTTAAGCGCTTCTTCCTCGATTCTTTTAGCTCGAGTGCTAGTTTTGTAAGTATTACCTTCTAATGTATATGCCATGATTTGCTGCTATTTAAAAAATAAATCCTGCGGGCTCAACGACTTCACGCACAGCGGTCACAGTTTTGCGGTCAGTGATGTCGTTTAATTCTTTTCTTAGCCAATAGATTAGGTCCGCATTTTCATAATCTCCTAACCATATTGTAGTGTCGGTTGGTGTGCCACCTCCAATAAATGTGGATGTGTACATCTTACGACCATATTCGTTATAAACTTTTTTGAAATCTTCAGGGGATAGCTTTTCAAAAACTCCTCTAATAGTATCCTCATCCGTTCCATATCCGTTCATAGCATCAAAAAGCTGATTCGCATAAACCCTTGCTTGACTTTCAGATATTGTAGATTTTGAATCATCGATAACAGCTTCTTGCGGTCTTTCGGGCTCGACGCTACCAAAAGAGCTTATAGACTTTACAAGTTTTCTAAGTAATACTATCCCTATAACAGCACCCCCTACATATAAAAGTGGTTGCCAATTGCCTTTGAGAAAGTTTCCTGTACCTGCTAACGCACTCCCTGCTTTCTTACTAACTGCGTTAAAATTTGTTGACTTTGCCATTAGTAAATCACCATTTTTTGTTTTTCAAAATTTCGTATGTAGTTGTTTATCAACTCATAACGCTGCTTGTTTTGAGCACTTGGGCTGTTCTTAAACACCTCTAAGAAGGCTTGATATGCTTCAATTCTAGGATATCCTAGGCTTAAATAAATCAGCAAAGAATTGATATCTGCTTCGCTCTCATTGTCTATGTTATCATTAAGATAGTAGTGAGAAAACTCATGGAGCAGGATAGCCATTCGCATTGGAATAGTATACTTCTCGAACTTTGCCTTAGATACTTGTATTCTTCCCGTTTGTTTAGAAATACGAGCGGGGGTATTTAGCTTTCTGCCGTTGTTACCTATGATTTCTTGAACATATTCTATCAAGAATCTACCATCCTGACTACGATATTTCTTACCCGTCTCTAAGTAGGATGCATTAAAACTAAATCGCTGTGCAAAATCCACAAAGGATGCAACGGACATGTTTCGTATATCCATTTTATCCGTTCGTTTTTGTAAGGGCACCTTATCGAGCTTAGTCACTTTGAATGTTTCAGATGGTCTGCCCGTTGCTTTCTCGCCTTCATCCATGACTTCAATCACAGCGTTTTTTGGAGATAATGGCATTCTTATAAGAAACTTTTCGTTTCCGTTGATAGTCTTATATCTATCAGTAAATACACGCTTAGGAGCGTCCTCATCATACACTTTTATGTGCACTTTGGTAGGACGATTAGAAACCATGTCTATCGCCAAACTCATCTGCTCAAATCTTGTATTTACTCTATATTTCATTTTATCTCTTTCTGCATCGTATTTAATCGATAACTCACATTCTCATCAACGCTTATCGTTCTCGTTTTCGTAACGGTAACAAGTAGGGTCATATTTTATGTTGCCCCAATAATATCCATTTGCAACACATTCTTCGTAATTACGAATTGTAGAGGGATGAGGTTTCGAGGCCTTTTTCCAAAGCCAATAAGCACCCGCAACTGCGGTTACCCCTAAGATAATTTTAATGTTTCTTTTCATTTTTTTATCTTTCTATAAATTGTAGCTCTTAGCTTACAAAACCGCTAAACATCATATCTCTATCAACACCTGAAGGACGCCCTAAAGGAAGTTGCGGACCTCTATTTGGATTTGAGGGTGACCTTAATTCGGTGCTGAAATCAAAACCTTCCTGAGCTATCTCTTTTAAAGCAAGACCGATTTGACCTAAGGAGGCTGTGCTTGGCCTTACACGCTTGGCATTTAGCTTGTCATACAATCGACGATACAATGTGTTAATTTTTACGCTAGGGTACGAACTCGTTTTAACCCCATATAGGTCTTCAACTTTGGTATAAACACGATTGGTAAAAGTGCTGCTTACGCTTGTAGGGCTAAAAACTTCAGTCACATAAGAATTACCCTTTAATAAATCAACTATGTTATTACCTGATTTACGTTTAGTTGAATTGGCGGGTGTACTTGCAGTGTCATTTGAAGCTACTTCTGAAACTACGGCTTGAGTAGATTCTCCTTTACGTCTTCTGACGGCTATGTAAACGCCAACACCTGCTAAAGCTGCTAAAATTATTAGATTACGTCTTTTCATTTTTTTCTCTTTTTGTAAATCGTATATACTATTGCTGCGCCAACCACAACAGCTCCAAAAACAAAGACGTTTTTGTTTAAGCCATACCAAGTCGTTGGAACCTGTCTTTTTTCACTATCCGATGACCCATCAAGTCTTGCTATTGCATCAGCAATATCCTTGTTCATCATTTCCGTGCCTTTTGCCTTTTCTCTTTCAATCCATTCTTTAAAAGAAAGCGTTGTTCCGCTTTCACGATACAATTGATTGGCAGTTTTTGGAGTTTCTTGTTCCATTATATACCTTCTTTTATTTTGTACGACGCAGACTGAGGTTTCGGTCTATTGAAAACCATATCCGTGTAGTTTGGCATTGGTGCCGCTCCTAAATCTTGTAAACGATACTCTCTTGGCTTATCCATTCGAGCGTTACGCATCAACCACAAACGATAGGAATTCTTCATCTCTGCGTTGTTGACATATGATTTAGATTCTAGCAGCTTTTCAGCCATAATTTTATTTGCATCTCTAAATGCGTCGGCACTAATTTCTTGTATATCAGAGCCGTTACTTGTATAGGTTTGTGCTCGTATTTCAACAGCTCCAAATCCTCTTTTTTTCATTTCTTCATTGAGGAATACAAAAATCTTCTGAACCATTCCGTCCTCGTACCACATAGGTCCATCGGCCTCTTCAAGAACGTCTTGTTTCTCAGGGTCCGCTAAGTCTTTTTCCTGCTTACGCTTACGCATGACAAGATAGATTAGCGCTACTCCGACTATTCCCCCAATGATTAATTTTTTATTCATTGCCCATTACTAAGTAAGAGGTTACACCTCCTAATAACAAACCAACAAAAGCCGTAAGAAAAATATTATGCTTTCTATAGGCTCCGTACATAGCTCCTGCTACTACTCCAATTGTTGCACCCGTAACATTGTTTTTGATGTTAGTATGCATCTTACTTCTTACGTCTCCATCACGAATAGCCTTAACTTCTTCAAGATAGTCGCCGCCGTTTTGTGGTTGAGTCATAATTTTTTATTTCAATAGCTTGGTTGTAACAAAAACTACAACCGCAATTAATACCAATCCTTTAACTAATCCGCCGCCCATAGAATCTTTCATGGATTCATTGGTTTTAGGACCAATAGGTGTATTTGCATCTTCAGGATTTCTCATTACTTTTTCTTTACAAAATAGTAAATAGTATATCCTACCACACCTGCTAATAACACATATAAAGCGGGTTTTCCAAAACTAAAACCTGCTTGCTGAGGAGGGGCGGGCATTCCTGTGTTTTGATTTTGGTCTTGTTGTGCTTGAGCATATGCGGCTGCTGCTTCAGCATTATATCGAGCAGCTCTAGTTTGTCCCCATGCGGAAATTCCATTACCGATTAACCTGAATATATCTCCATATGGGATGTTAGAGCCCGTAGAGTCGGTAGAACCAACGCTTGTTGTATCTAAAACAGGGTCGCCCGTTCCATTTGCATTTGAAAATTGTCTTGCTTTTCCTTGCGACCATTGTGCAGCATCATTACGGAAGGCCTCGCTTGTACCTAGTGCGGCTAAAGACATTTTTGTTAGAGTGGGTAAATCAGCATTATCAGGTGTAAAAACACCATTGCGCTTCAAAAGCGCTTTTATTTCTTCAGGATGAGCCTGTACTGCTGTACCCCAAGCTCTACCAAATTTTTCTAAACTTTCCATAGTTATTTCTTAACAATGATTGCTACTGCAAGTATTAAGGCTGCCGCCATTAAAAATGTATTTGTTTGTGATGCAGAAACCTGAGCTGCTGTACGCTCTTGAGCGGCAGCGCTAGCCCAACCATCGGCATTCATATATTCCTGCTTTGGTTTGCAACTGCATTTTCCTTTGGAACAACCACAAGATTCCTTTTCTTCTTTGGCTGCAAAAACTTCGACAAGAATGTCTCGGTCAGGATGCAATTCCAAAACCGCTCGTAAAGCCTCTTCGCCTTCTTGAGCAACAACCTCGCGTAAATTATCGCCAAGGTCAGAACCCCGTAAAGACTCATACCCAAACCTGCGAATCAATCTTTCGGCTTGAGTTGGGTTGTTTACTGCTATGTATTCGTATATGGTCATACCTTATTTTTTTTAATAAAAAGGGGCTGAATAGATTACTCCACTCAACCCCCTTAACTAATCGCAGACTACCTGTGATATTGTTGAATCAGATTGATTACCCGCGTAGGGCTACACTCTGAGTACGAACAACACCTGGGTTGCCATATTGGCGAGAAACCGCACGACCTGCTAAACCACGAGCAATGTTGATATTGTCGCTTGGGTAGAAGTAAAGTTTCACCGTTGCATTAGCCAATACTTGACGAAGAGTAATCTTCGTAAAGCCGTCAATGCGGTAAGGGTACTTCATAGCAACGATATCAGACTGCTGCTGATAAGGGTCGATAGTTGGTACTAACGCCTTGCTTGCGCTGTTACCATTCGCGTCACGAGTGTTCAACGTCAATGTCTCTAATACTTGGTTAGAAGTAGCAGATTGAATGTACGTTAGACCCACGCTGAATGGGTTTTGCATAAATTGATACAACATCTCGCGGTAGGTAATGTTAGAAATACCTGAAGAGATGGTGATTGAACCGATAACCAAGTTACCACCTGCTGTGAAACCCGCGTTATTGATGTTCTCGTAAGAACCCAATACCTCGAAATCAGATACAGCAGCACCACTTGTTGAAGTGACAGTGATAATGTAAGGTTGAGAAGTTGGAGCCGCAGGGGCACCTACTCCGTTTGCGTTGAAGAATTCGTCTCCTGTGAAAGAAACGTCATCCATGAAGCCATCAGCGCTAGAGAAAGACTCGTGCGCTGCGTTTTGTGCTTCAGCTAAATATTGACGAATGTTTGACATTTTCGTTAAATATTAAAAAATTAAAAACTAAGTTACTCGGCAGAAGGAGCTGAAGTGCGAGCGCGGTCCAACATTTGTTGAACTTGACCTGCTACTAATACACCTACTACAACTACAGCTACTTGACCTAAGATTGCCTTATAATTCATTGCAGAATGATTAAAAATTAAACTAAAACATTAAATCCATGGTAGTTCAGACTACCGCTTACGAAATTAAGAATAGTTTACGGGAAAATTGTTTTAGGCAATAAACTTTAAGTGCAACTAAGTTTGTTGCAATTAGTTAGCAGTAATTCTGAATGATTCTGCTTTTAGTGGCCTGAACGGCCTCTGCGGGAGTATATTTCTTACCGCCTTCCATAGTTCTTTCTTGCAGCATAGGCTGAATAATTTTTCGGTATTGCGAAGAAATAAATTCATCTATTGCTACATTAAGCATTTCAGGAGTGTAATTACCTCTAATTTTTTCGTCGTCGATATCAGCATAAACATAGAAACGCTTGTTTCCATCGTAGTATTGCTTATTGACCATGAGCTCGATGATTTTCAAAAGCTCATATTTGTCTTCAAACTTTTGCTTGTGCCTGTCTACACTATCGGTGTTTTTGTGAAATCTTACCCAATTGATGTTTTGCCAAATCTTTGTTGTAACCCGTCCAACGGATTGAAAGTGCATGATTATATCCGTATCAGTGTGTCGGTTGGTACAAATTGCTCCAACTAAATCATTTGGTAAGTAATCCGATATGTATCTATTAATGTCCTCTATTAATAACAATCCACCTCGAAAGTTATCCAAGACATAAAAAAGTGCCTCTTGAATTTCTTTTATAGTCCAACGCTTTCCATCGTTTCCAAATGGACGAATTCGCCTAGCCTCAATCTTAGGATGTACCGAAAACTTCATTGTGTCAGACAAGCGTATAGCCCGCAAGTCCTCAAACTCATCGTTTACATCTAAAATCAAGGCTTTTCTTGGCTTGGCACCACCAAAACCCTGAACGTATTGTGCAAGCATTTGATTCGTAGTGTAGGTTTTACCCACACCCTTTCTACCTACGGCTACTCCAAGTTTCGGCTCACGCATAATTCAAAATTTTTATTTACTTATCGGTTTTACGAGGTCTGCCTCGTTTACGCTTTGGTTTTTCAGGCTGAGGCTGCGCCTTACCCTCTTCGCTTAATCTCTCAAGTTCGGATAAAATTGCAGGGTCCCCGAATTCAGGAGCGCCATCGAAAGTAGGTCCTTCATCTTCGAATCCAACAACCTCTTCTTCAGGTTCGATAAATTCTACAGGTTCAGGTTGTACCTCTTGCTTTACGGGTTCTTTTTCAACAGGCTTAGGGGTTGGTGGTGGCGGAGCTTGAGTAGACATATTTTGCTGACTCATCTCTTTCATCATGTTCATCATGCTCTGCATGTTGTTTCTTAATGAAAAAACAACAGCGCCTTTTTGTACCATATCGGTACCAAACATGTACATAAGGAATTGCTCGTCGGTCATTCCTATACCACGCTTTTCAAACACACGAACCATTGCAGGCCTTACCTTTTTCTTAAATTCAGGTGATGTTTGAATAGCCTCTGAGGTTTGCTCATTATAATCTTGAACAAACTCGCTTATAGTTATAGAATTTCCTGACGCATCAATAGGAATTCTAGTTCTAGGGTCTATTTCACCCTTCGAAACCATTTCCTGTATTTTGCGGTCTTTTATCTGAACCAAGTTATTGGCTAGACCCGTAATTTTTTCATACCCATCCAAAACGGTATCTACCATTTGTTCGGTAGCATACTTCTTGTCCTTATCGTCAAGGTCATTCATTGCAGGGTTTGCCAAGGGCTGTTCTTCGGCTGCCTCAAATCCTGTTGGCTCTTGCATATCCTCAAATGAAGGTGGAGCAAAAACAGGCTCGTCAATATCCGCCTCTAAGTTTGCGCCATCAATATTTGGCTTGGTATAGCTTCTTTCTTTAACCGACTCTCCTAATGGATTGTAATCTGCGGTATTATCACCTTGAGGAATCGCATCTTCAACGATAGCATTCTCTATAAATTCAACAGGGTCTTGCGCCTCAGTAGCTTCTTTCTTTGCCATTTTTTTTTAATTAACGAGTGTTTGTTTTTTACTTAGTTCTTCAAGTATTCTAGCCTCCACTGATTTAAACTTGTTGTATTTGTCTTTTTCAAATGGATGATTTGGGTCGTATTTTTTTGCAGCGGTAATGTATCTCGA
>Ga0115546_1001094_pt1 | contig 17269 bp, 10 predicted proteins | sample COGITO_mtgs_1004_FD_87186 | JGI IMG/M metagenome (GOLD analysis project Ga0115546, IMG submission 87186) | Pelagic marine microbial communities from North Sea - COGITO_mtgs_100413 | ecosystem: Environmental > Aquatic > Marine > Epipelagic | place: Germany:Helgoland, sampling site Kabeltonne...
ATTTCTTGATGGCCATACTTTAGACGGCAAATTCGCTTGCGACCTTAAATTAGAAATTATATCCTGCTTAGATACCGACTATAGCCAATACAGCCAAGGGAAGTGCTTACTCAAATCATCAGATGCACAAGGCCAAATACTGATAAAACTGCCTGACGATACTGTCTTTTTTAGAGAACTAAAAACTTGGTTAAGAACCAATAAGTTTATGCGTTTGAATAATGATAAAAGCCAAGTCGACATGGTGCGTATTTTAGCAGATCGCGGTCGTGAAAATCAAGAACGAAAGAAACGCCTGCGAGCCCGAATACAAGACATGCTATTAAAAGCAGAGATCTATGTCTTGGGGCAGCATCTGACATTATCCACTTCAAATGTATTAACACAGTATGATGACAGTTGCCGATATTTACTTGAAAATACCTACACAAAATTAAGCTACCTAGAGCTTTATCAAAAAGAGCCTTGGCGAGAAATCAGCGCTGTTTTAACAGCTGATGATGTAATTCAAATGGCAATGGATTTGGATGGTGAAAAAGCCAATCAGAAAGCCTCTCATGAAGTAGAACAGATTATTAGCCTTCAAGCCAGCGGTAACGATCGAATTTTAGTATCCGATATTGTCGAACGTTTTTCGAAGCGCCCATTTGGTTGGCCAGATGCTGAAATTATACTCCTTGTTACAAGGTTAGCTGCTGCAGGCCGATTGTCCTTTCAACTTGGCGGTGGAACTTTACCACTGAAAGAGGCACTAGAACCATTGCAAAATAGCCGTCGACGGCGGGAAGTGTCAATTATTAAAAAACGCCAGACTGATGAAGCTGTTCTTAAAAAAGCTCGTAAATTAACCCAGCAATTTTTTTCTATTTTAGGGCCAGCTAATGAAAAAGAATTGTTTGAGTTTTACAGTCAACACTTCAACCAATGGTTAATCCATTTAAAGTCGTATAAGAGCAAAACCGATGTTGGGCGGTTTCCCGGAAAAAAAGACATTACACGTTCTATCTTAAGCTTAGAACGATTGCTCAATGAACAAGATAGCTTTGATTTTTTCAAGCAGGTTGTCGACAAGCAAGATGAATACCTCAATCTAGAAGAAGATTACCGAGATATCCATGAGTTTTTCAGTAACCAGCTGCACACATGGCAACAACTACAGCAAGCTCTAAGTCAATTTGAAAAAAATTATCAAACACTGGAAAAAGATGCAGCAGCAAGTAAAGCCCTAACTGAATTACAAACCATTGAAATGCATGAAAAGCCTTATGGCTTACTGCACAAAGTGGCTGCTTTAATTAATTGTGTCAAAAATAGTAATGACCAACTACTCACTGAAAAACGCGGCACAGCTATTATGAGTGTCGACGAAAAAATCAACCAGCTCGAAGCTGAAATTAAAAAAAGTGGTATAAATACCTCTGATTTAAGCAATCGTCTGCTGCGACCATTGCAATTGGTCAAAACGACGATTGAATCCGATGCCAGCATTGCCAGTCTTTACATGCTTGCCACTGAAACTGTCAACGAGCGTTTTGATGAAGGCCTTATAGCTCTAGAGCAAGCAGTCCACACTGAAATTAACATTCGTAAAGCCCAAGCAACTGCGGCGACAGCAATCGATTATTCACCTTCATCAACTGGTAAATTAAAAGATAGCAAGATAGCCGATGCCAAGCGTACCCAGACACCCTCAGCACAACAACCCGTTGTGAAACCAAAACCTATAGTGGATGTTTCACCTGCACGCCTGTCAAACCATATTGCCCAAGGCGCATATTTAGAATCTCAAGCGAGCGTCGATGATTTTATAACGGCGCTCAAGGCAGAGCTTGATCAGTTGATTCAAGCCCAAAAACGTATTCGAATTCGTTAAACCTCAAAGGCCAATAATGTCATGGAATTAGATCTACTTATTCAACAGCCAGAAGGCAAGCAACTCGAGTTTAAGCAAGATCTTTCTTCACCAAAGCCAATTTTAAAAACCTTGGTCGCTTTTGCCAATACAGCTGGTGGCCAGCTTATTATTGGCGTGCAAGACAATGGCTATATTTTAGGCGTTGAAGATCCATTATCTGAAGAAGAGCGTTTATCAAATTTGATTGTTGATAGCATCGAGCCTCGTTTGATGCCCAATATTGAAATGTTTACACTTAATGGGCAAACCTTATTGAGAATAGAAGTCTTTCTAAGCAGTTCGCGGCCGCATTATATAAAAAAACTTGGCCTTGAGCAGGGTATTGTAGTGCGAATTGGCTCAAGTAATCGTCAAGCAGATCCAGAGCTTGTTAAAGAGATTCAACGTCAAGTCAGGGGTGAAACCTTTGATGCACTGCCAATGCCTGAATTAAGTATGCAAGATCTTGATCTAGAAGCGATGCAGCAGCAGTTTACTGTCAATACTCGCTTAGACGAGCAAAAATTAATCACGCTCAAGTTGCTGGTGCAACATCAAGGTCGTCTTGTGCCCAGTCGCGGTGCTATTTTATTATTTGGCAAGCAACGAACCTTGCATTTTGATGATGCCTGGATTCAATGTGGTCGTTTTCGTGGTGCTGATAAAGTGGATATATTCGACCAGACGGAGCTGCATGATCATTTGCCACAAGCTGCAGACAGCATCGAACTGTTCCTTAGAAAACACGCTTTTAAAAGTGCCGAGTTTAATGGCATGCGCCGGACTGATCATTGGAGTATTCCCTTATCGATTCTCCGTGAAGTTATTATTAATGCCTTGGTGCACAGTGATTACTCACAACGTGGCTCACCCATACGTATTGCTTTCTATGACGATCGCATTGAAGTTGAAAGCCCCGGTATGCTCATGCCCGGCATGACTATTGAAGACATGAAACGTGGTATTTCCATGATTCGTAATCCAGTGATAGCTCGAATATTTCGAGAACTGGAGCTGATTGAGCAGTGGGGCAGTGGCGTCAAGCGTATCTTTGCTCTTGCGAGTGAGCAGGGTTTACCGGAACCTACCATTGAAGAAATATTCAATCGGTTACGATTTACAGTTTTTCTTGCCCAAAATACAGCTGTACCAAGTGCTTATCAAGAACTAGATAATCTGGTGGTGTCAGAGTCACGGCTAGAGTCACGGCTAGAGTCACGGCTAGAGTCACGGCTAGAGTCACGGCTAGCTGCTCGGATCTTTGTATTGCTTACCGAGCAACCAATGGGTAAGGCCGCGCTGGCCAGCGAGCTAGATCATAAGAGCGTTTCCGGTGAGTTACATAAACAGATCAAACGCTTAGTGAATATAAACATGATCGAGATGACCATACCAAATAAGCCCAACAGTCGCTTACAACAGTATCGCCTGACCGAAAAAGGCCACCAAATGCTCAAGGATTGCAATGAACACCAATCACATTAAAAAATACGCACCAAAGGCTCGTAACGCTTTTATTGCAACCATGGTGCAGCAAGCTGCAAAATACGGTATTACCCAAGCTACAATCGCGCCAGCAGTGCCCAAAGGTGAGCTACTCATCATTGGTGATCAGCCGTTTCCAGCAGCAATTCAAAAACCTCGACAGCGGTTAGTGCAGCGTATTGAGCAGCAAGGTTTTGAGCAAGTGATGGAGCATGTGGCTTACAGCTGGTTTAATCGATTTTGTGCTATTCGCTACATGGAATTGAAAGGCTTCTTTGAGCATGGGTTGCGGGTTTTAAGCGCTGCTGATGGCAGTGCAGGTGTTGCGCAGATTCTCGAAGAATGCCTGGATTTAGAACTGCCTGGGTTGGATCAGGCCAAAGTTCGACTGCTTAAACTTGATGGCACACAAGACGAGCTGCTCTATAGAGAGTTACTGCTCGCCCAGTGCCGTGATTTGCATACAGCCATGCCGTTTTTATTTGAAGCTGTTGCGGATGAATCCGAACTGCTGCTACCAGAAAACCTGACCAAAACTGATTCTATCATTCGAGATTTAGTCACCAGTATTCCTGATGAAAACTGGAGTGAAATAGAAATTATCGGTTGGTTGTATCAGTTTTATATTTCTGAAAAGAAAGATCAAGTCATTGGTAAAGTGGTTAAAAGTGAAGATATACCAGCAGCAACACAGTTGTTTACGCCAAATTGGATAGTGCAGTATCTAGTGCAAAATTCTGTCGGTCGCCAGTGGTTGCAAACCTACCCAGATTCACCGCTTAAACAACAAATGCCCTATTACATAGAACCAGCGCAGCAAACCGAAGAAGTACAGGCCCAGCTGGCAGCAATTACCCCTGCCGAAATCACACCAGAATCCATCAAGGTGCTCGACCCAGCCTGTGGCTCAGGCCATATTCTAGTCGAAGCGTATAAAGTGCTGAAAGCTATTTATGAAGAGCGCGGTTATCGAGCTCGTGATATTCCAAAGCTGATACTTGAGCATAATCTTTTTGGTTTGGATATCGATGATCGAGCAGGCCAGCTGGCAGGCTTTACTTTAATGATGCTGGCACGAGAGGATGATCGACGCATCTTTGCAAGAGGCGTTGCGCTGAATGTGCTGGCTTTGCAAGAACCAATGGATATAGACCTGCCTTTGCTCTGGCGCTCTTTAAATCTAACAGGGGAATGGGGCAGTGGCAGTGCAGAGACTATTGTTGATTTAATTGCAGAAGAATCGAGCCAATATAAAGCAGATACACGCTATCTATTGCTTGAGCGAACCTTAGCAAGCTTCGCCCAAGCGAAAACCTTTGGCTCGTTAATTCAAATACCTCAAGAGGATTTCGCTTTATTGCAAGAATTGTTGGTGATATTAAGGGCGTTGGCAAGTGCCGAGGATTCGATTCAAAGTGTAGCAGCGAAAGAGTTGATGCCTTTTGTGCAGCAGGGGGCGGTGTTGGCGCAGCAGTATGATGCGGTTGTGGCGAACCCGCCTTATATGGGTGGTAAATATCAAACTCCAGTTGTGAAAAAAGCACTTAAAGAACAATTTTTAGGCTACGAAAAAGACTTATTTTCAGTATTTATTGTTCGAAACCTACAACTCACAAAGCAAAATGGCCAACTCGGTTTTATGACGCCATTTGTTTGGATGTTTATCTCCAGTTATGAAAAGTTACGCAGCAAGCTTATTGATGATGAAATTATTTCAACTTTAGTGCAATTAGAATATTCAGGTTTTGATGGCGCGACAGTGCCTATTTGTACCTTTACCTTAACTAAAGGGCATATTGCAGATTATACAGGTTCCTATGTTCGACTTTCTGATTTTAAAGGTGCTATTAACCAAGGACCAAAGACTCTTGAGGCTATTTCTAATCATGATTGTGGCTGGTTTTATGAAGCTAAGCCAGATGATTTTAAAAAAATTCCGGGGAGCCCGATTGCGTATTGGGTTTTACAACAAATGTATAGTTTATTTCAGAAAAATAGAGACTTTTCAAGTGTCGCAACTATTAGAGAGGGGATTTCAACAGGGGATAATGAAAAATTTCTTAGGTATTGGTGGGAGGTGCATAGCGGAGAAATTTTTAACAAGCAAGATGTATCTAAAAACAGAAAAAAATGGGTGAGACATAACAAAGGAGGTGGATTTAGAAGATGGTATGGAAATCAAGATTATATTATGAATTGGCAAAATAACGGCGTTGATGTGAAGGCGCATGGTAGTTCGACTATTAGGGGAGAGGGTTATTTCTTTCAGCCATCTGTTTCTTGGAGTCGAATTAGTTCTGGCTCGGTTGCAATGCGTTTTTATCCAGAGGGTTTTTCATTTGATTCAACGGCACCGTCATTTTTTTCCAAGGATAAAGAAACATTGTTTTTTCTAGCAGGTTTATTGAACTCAAAAGTAAGTTCTTATTTATTAAAAGCACTATCTCCTACGTTAGATTTTAGAATTACCAATCTTGGACGGCTGCCTATTATTTTTAAAAATCTAAAGTATGTCAGTGAATTAGTTTTAAGGTCAATACATATTTCAAGATTAGATTTTGATTTATATGAGGTTAGTAATTGTTTTATTCAAGATAAAATAATTACTAACCGAGCTTCTGATAAGCTTGTTAGCGATGCCTTTGATTTGTACAGTAAGTTTTGTGATGCTAAGGTTTTTGAGCTTAGGATGCTTGAAGAGAGCATAAATAAATGTCTTATAGTGGATTACGGATTGAGTCATGTCTTAGAATCAAAAATTAAAATTTATGAAGTTTCAATTAATTCAAATTTCCAGTTTGTCTACTGTGACTTAAAAAATGCTAAAGAGCGCTTTAAAAGTGAAGCATTCACTGATTTTATTTCATATTCCCTCGGCTGTATGATGGGCCGTTACTCCCTCGACCGCGAAAGCCTCGTCTACGCCCACGCCAAAAACGAAGGCTTTTCAGATCTCGTCACCGAAGGCGCTTACAAAACCTTCCCTGCAGACGATGACGGTATTATCCCTTTAACCGATCAAGAATGGTTTCCTGACGATGCCACCAATCGTTTTCGTGAATTCGTCAAAACAGTTTGGAGTGAAGATCACCTGCAGGAAAATCTCGATTTTGTCGCTGAATCCCTTTGCTTACATGCGATTAAACCCCTTGCTAAAAAAGGGCAATCCGAATCTGCATTGGACACTATTCGCCGCTATCTCTCCACCCAATTCTTCAAAGACCACCTCAAAACCTATAAAAAACGCCCGATTTACTGGCTCTTTTCATCTGGTAAGCAGAAGGCTTTTGAATGCCTGGTGTATTTGCATCGTTACAACGAAGGGACATTATCGCGCATGCGCACAGAATATGTTATTCCACTTATGTCAAAAATGGCAGCTTACGAACAAAAGCTGACCGGTGATAAAGATGCCAGTGACTCAGCTGCCGAAATTAAACGCATTGAAAAAGAAGTCGCTACTTTACACAAACAACAAGCTGAACTGAGTGAATTTGATGAAAAGCTACGCCATTATGCCGACCAAAGAATAAGCATTGACTTAGACGATGGCGTCAAAGTGAATTACGGTAAGTTTGGTGATTTATTGGCAGAAGTAAAAGCAGTTACGGGGCAAAAGCCGGAGATAATTATATGATTAAATCAATCTGGATTGATAACTTTAAATCCCTGGTGAATTTTAAACTTGAACTGGCGCAATTTAATTGTTTAGTTGGTTTGAACGGTGCAGGAAAGTCGACAGTGCTGCAAGCTTTGGACTTTATCTCTCAATTAATGGAAGGCGAGGTGCAGAGCTGGTTAGATCATCGGCATTGGAAAAGTGCTGATCTTAATTCAAAGCTGACTAAAAAAAGCAATATTGAATTTGCTATGACTTTTGAAATTAATAAAAAGAAAGTTGAGTGGCGCGGTAGCTTTAACAGAAGCTTACTTATGTGCACTAAAGAATCCATAACAGAAAATGACGAGAAAATATTAGCTGTTGACGATGGTCATTATTCAGTTGGGACAGCTCGGCATGAAATTGTTTTTCAGTACCAAGGCTCAATTCTTTCTCAATTAAAAGAAAGCTATCAAGGGCAAACCTTAAAAATAGTCAAATCTATAATCCTTAAAATTCGTTCCTTAGATTTGATTAGCCCAGAACTGTTGCGCAGCCGAAGTCGATCGGCGGAAGGCAAACTTGGTTTAGGTGGTGAAAAACTATCGGCACTTATTCATGAATCTGGTATTCAATCTCAAGCGGTATTGCAAAAAGAATTATCGGCTATTTATCCTCAGCTGAATACGATTAAAACCAAATCACTTAAATCCGGTTGGAAGCAGTTGGAGATTATCGAGCACTTTGGTGCTAAACCACTTGTGTCTAATGCACGCCATATTAATGATGGCATGCTGCGGCTGATGGCGATATTACTACAGCTTAAGATTGGCGATGCATTTTTACTTTTTGATGAAATTGAAAATGGTATTAATCCAGAGTTAATTGAATACTTGATCAATCAATTAGTCAATTCGAATGACCAAGTGATGGTAACAACTCATAGCCCGATGATTCTTAATTTTATGGAAGATGAAATTGCCAAAAAAGGCGTTTTGTATTTGTATAAAACAACAGAAGGCTTTACCCGAAGTGTACGGCTGTTTGATATTCCATCGATGGCTAAAAAGCTTGAGTTTATGGGCCCAGGTGAAGCTTTTATTGATACTGATATGACGCAATTATACCAAGAGATTGCCAGCCTTGAATCAGTAGGGGGCTAGAGTGTATTTACTGCTGAGTGGAGAAGGCTTAAGTGACATTGGCGCATGTCAATCAGCTGGACAGCTGTTATGTGATCGTTTGCAGTTTCAAGCAGGGCCAATGGCGATCGTTATTGATCAGCTTGTTGAAATGTTCCAAGGCTTTGAAATGTCTCACCTTGAGACGGAGCGAGTTACTTACGTGTCTGAAGGCTACTTAGCCGCTCATCGAGCCAAATCAAGCCGAAAAGCCATGGCCTTAAAAGGTAAAAAGAAACCAGCGGAAACCAAATATTTTTATGAAAACGCAAGAGCCCTAGCTTTAGCTGCAAAAAAAATGAGTGAAGAAATAAATGATGTTGTAATTGCGATACTCTTTCGTGATGCAGATGGAACGGCTTCAGCAGGCCGAGGGCTTTGGCAAGATAAGTACAACTCTGTAAATACAGGGTTTAAGTCCGAAGATTTTCAAACTGGTGTAGCTATGGTGCCAAAACCTAAATCAGAGGCTTGGATACTTTGTGCCACGAAAGAAAACCCTTACCAGCATTGTGCGTTATTAGAGGCAAGTTCTGGTAATGATAAGGCAGCGCATTCACTCAAATCACAGTTTGAAAGTTCTTTAAACAATAAATCAGGTCGTTTGGATATTAACGAGTTGTTGCATTCACACACCATTGATATTACGAAAATAGACATGCCATCTTTTAATTGTTTTAAACAAGATTTACAAACAGTGGTTCAGGTCGTGGTTGGGAATCTTTAAGTTGTGTAGATATTTAAATTCGATTGCTAGGTTGGAAACTGACCCATAGTTTAAATAAATGATAGTTTCCAAGCAACCATTATATCGCCCTATTAAAAAAGGATAATTATGTTTACATTAGTGTTTTCTTACTCTCATGATGATGAAAATTTGAGGGACGAACTTGAGAAGCATTTAAGCCCGTTAAAGCGTTCTAGTAAAATAGCAACCTGGCACGATAGAAGAATTCAAGTCGGAACTGACTGGAAAGGGAATATAGATTCAAATTTTGCCACTGCCGATATAATTCTATTACTTATTAGTGCTAGTTTTATTAGTTCAGATTATTGCTATGAGATTGAAATGCAGACTGCTCTTGAAAGGCATGATCAAGGTCAGGCTGTAGTCATACCAATAATATTACGGCCATGCAATTGGAAAAAACTACCTTTCGGTAAGCTTCAAGCAGCAACAAAGGATGGAAAACCTATCACCGATTATCCTGATTACAATACTGGATTTTTTGAAGTGAGCCTTTCAATCGATGCTGCGGTTGATAGCTTGATGTCAAAAAAAAATATTGCGAGCAATTCAAGTATTGATGATTATCCAGTTAAAGATATTAAAACTAATAATTCTTTAATTACGAAATTAACACCACGTTCAAGTAATCTTGCAATTAAAAAAGCCTACACAGATTTAGATAAAGCTAATTTTTGTGCTGATGGTTTTCAATTCATATCCAAGTTTATTAAAAACTCCTTAGTTGAATTAGAAAAAAGAAATTCAGAAATATCCTATAGGATGGATAATATCGATTCAAGATCATTTATCGTTGAAATATATATTGGTGGTTCTATAAAAGCCAAGTGTGGTATATGGGTTTTGACAGCCTCATATTCTTCAGGGGGAATTATGTATAGCAGTGATGGTGTCACGAAAAATTCATATAATGGTCATGTCATTGTAGATTCGGATGGTACTTTGTTGGGGTTTAAATCTATTATGAGTATGTGGCGCATGGATGGTGACATTCTTTTGACTCATGAGGGGGTATCAGAATATTTTTGGGATCTGCTTATATCTCCGCTAAAAGTTGGTGTTTAATTAATGAGCTAAGCTCGCTCGCTTTCTTACTATTCTTCTGTTGTTGGATCGATATTGACTAACCAGAAGATTAGTCAAATTAATGCTAGCGACTAATAGCTAAAGGCTTAGTTAAATAATAATGTAAACAATTGAAGTAGAAACGAGTTATAGCAATGTATTTAAAACAACTTCAACAAGGCTTAGAGCAGGCTTTTATAACGGAAAAGCACCCTTTTGTGTTCTGGTATGATCCTGAGCAATCATTTCTTGATGAATTGTCGGCCATGGAAATAGCTGGTGTGCATGCTGATTATACAGACCGCGCTTCGGTAAAAATTGTAAAATCATCAAAAGGCTTTGAGTTCCGAAATCCGGGTCTTATGCGTATTCCACCAGAGATTGCTCTCGAGGGTGGCGAGAGCGATTGCCGCAATCGAATCCTCCACTCTATGTTCTTATTATTAGGACTTGGCGAACGAGCTGGTTCGGGCGTAGCCAAAATTTGACAAGGCTGGACTTCCTTGGGGCATCTACTTGAAATTACAGATTTTCATGAGCCTTATCTCTTTACATTGGTGCAAATGCTTTGGCATAAGCCAAGTGACACTGTCCCAAACACTGTCCCAAACACTGTCTCAAAGACTGTCCCAAAAATAAATGACACCCAAAAAGAAATATTAGCTATTTTAACTCAGACTCCCTCATTGACACAAAAGCAAATTGCAGCAGCTTTGGGCGGGGAGACGGTTCGAAATGTGAAGTATCACCTTGATACTCTGAAATCTAAAAAATTGATTGAGCGTGTTGGTTCAAATCGCGCTGGGCATTGGGTTGTACTGCAAAAGGTTTAAATAGGTAACAATGAATTTAAAACAACTTCAACAAGGCTTAGAGCAAGCTTTTATAACGGAAAAGCACCGCATTGTGTTCTGGTATGATCCTGAGCAATCTTTTCTTGATGAATTGTCGGCCATGGAAATAGCTGGCGTACATGTTTTCAACATGGCAAATGAGTCCGCCTTGGGTGTAAAGCTTAAATTAGAGCTGGAAGACACAGCTGGTCAATACTTATTGTATTTCCCCTTTGTGGAGCCTGATCTTGAAAAAGACTGGTTGGTGGATATCAAGCTTTATTCCCGCTGTTTTTACGCTGATCGTTTCTCTATTATTTTGAATGAGTTGGGTTTGCAGCAGCAAAGTTTACGAGAACATTTAGCAAAGCGGCATGGCTTTCTTGCCAGTAAAGTTAGGTTGAATGCATTACAACGTTTGGTTAAGCCTGATTTTAATGGATCCGATCTGGACATGGCTATGATTGCTGTTGTGGTTAAATCGCAAAATGACGATTTGGCTCATATTATTTTTGCACTTGCACAAGAGTGTGTAATGGGTGACCTGGGCTTAGAGGCTAATCCTGCCTCTGTTTCTGAGCTCGAAAAGTATGAATTAATTCCAGCATTGCTTGAGGCTTTACACACCAGCATTGGCTATAGAACTTCTGACGATGGACAGCAGCAATTGCAGTTTAAACTTGGTCATTTTTTAATTCGATTCTTAATTACTGGCTTTTGTGAAAGCCTTGGTGATGTGCCTGAATGGGCGCAAGGTATTGTCATGCCCACTGCCAGCGCTAGTGCGACTGCTTATACGCTGCTGTCACGCTGGCGAGATAGTTCGAAGTATTACCAGGCCTTTGATGTTATCTCAGGCTGGGTGAGCGACGCATTGAGTATCAAGCAAAAAATAAATCAAATTGAGGCTTATTATTCAGAGGCGAACGACGCTACAGCTGCAGCTGGCATGAGTCAGCTCAGTGAAGTGTTTACTTTTGAGGTTGTTGAGCAAAAAATAATAGTTGATCTTGCTGGAGCATTGCCAGAGGCTTCAGAGATTGAGCTTGAACATTGTCGAATATTAATTGCAACTCGGCTTGATGGCTATTGGGCTTCCAAACACCAAGATGACGCTATTCGTCAAAAATACCGCACTGTTTATACAGCTTTACAGGCTGCAATTGAGCTGTTTAGCTTACGGCTTAAATATGATGGTGGTTTTCATTTTGAATCCTGCGAGGCGATCTATAAAGCCTACGAAAATGAGCTGTATGGTTTTGATCAATCCTATCGACACTATTGCGCGGCTTCTCAGCGTGCCCATGTGGATATTTTAAAAACACTCGATGATAAAGTTGAGACTTGCTACGCCGCTTGGTATATCGATCATTTGGCTAAAAACTGGGGTGATCGGGTCGAAGCAGAGCAACGTTTACAACAATGGTGTATACCTGATAAATCAAATCAGCAGCATTTTTTTCGAGCATCTGTTCAGCCATTAATCACCACTGAACCTAAACGGCGTGTGGTGGTTATTATCAGCGATGCGTTTCGTTATGAGGCAGCGGTTGAGCTGCGTGATCGTATCAATGATAAACGCTATTCAGAGGCGGTGCTGTCGTCACAATTAGGCGTGTTGCCAAGTTATACAACTTTGGGGATGGCGTCACTTTTGCCGCATGAAAGCTTGGAATATAGAACAAGCGCTACCCATAAAAATGGCTCAGATGATGTGTTTGTCGATGGTAAGTCAAGCAAGGGTACTGCAGCAAGAAGTAAGATTTTAGCGGCGCATGGTGGTTTGGCTGTAACGGCAGAAACAGTCAAAGGTTGGTCACGGGATGAAGGCCGCGAAGCCTTAAAAGATCATTATTTAATATACGTTTATCATAATGTGGTAGATGCTCGTGGTGATAGTGCGGCAACAGAGTCAGAAACTTTTATGGCGGTGGAACACGCTATTGCCGAATTGACTGAATTAGGCCGTAAAATACTCCTGTACTTTAATACATCACGGATTTTAATTACAGCTGATCACGGTTTTCTATTTCAACAAAGTAAGCTTGAGGATTCTGATCGCGCCTCACTGGTTGAGAAGCCAACGAATACTTTGAAAAGTAAAAAACGGTATTTGCTTGGTTTTAATTTGCCTGAAACCACCGAGGCCTGGACTGGCTCAACAACAAAAACAGCTGGCACAGCTTCCGATACAGATTTTTGGATACCCAAGGGCGCCAACCGTTTTCATTTTGTAGGCGGCTCTCGTTTTGTCCATGGGGGAGCCATGCCACAAGAAATTGTCGTGCCTGTATTAACTATTAAGCAGCTGCGTGGTGAAAAAGCTAAAAAACGCACTCAGCATAAAGTTGGTGTTATTTCACCAAAATCAACTTTGAAGATGGTTAACAATATTCAGAAATTTGATCTGATGCAAACTGAAGCCGTGAGTCAATTGGCAACGCCAATTACACTGTCAGTGGCACTTTATGAAGCTGAAAGTAAAATTTCAAGTGAAGAAACCATTACTTTTGATTGTACAACTGATTCGGTGAGCGAACGGGTCAAGCAAGTGCGCTTATCACTTGCAGGGACTGGTTTTAACCGGAAAAATGACTATTTTTTAGTGCTAAAGGATAAAGATCTCGATACAGAAATTGAGCGTTATAAAGTGACTATTGATTTGGCATTTACCGATGACTTCTTTTAGTGCTTTGAGTTTTGTCGAGCTTATTAAAGTATGAGTTGCCACTAGAGTGTATAAAGTATGGAATTTATTAACGAGAAAGAATTAGACCAGCTGTTAAATGAGAATTTTGCAGGTAAAGTTGTCCGGAAAGATTTGACTAAACTTATCAAAGAAGGCGCGAACGTGCCTGTATATGTGCTTGAGTATTTGTTGGGCATGTATTGTGCCTCCGATGATGATGAGGTCATAAAGCAAGGATTAAGTAACGTTAAAACTATTTTGGCGGAAAATTATGTTAGGCCCGATGAAGCAGAAAAAGTAAAATCTTTGGTCAAAGAGCGCGGTACTTATAAAGTGATCGATCGCGTCACGGTTAAGCTCAATGAACGAACCGATAAATACGAAGCTTTTTTTAGTAATCTAGGTATTAAAGATGCTGAAATCTCTTCTAGTATTGTCAAAGAGTATGAAAAACTATTAGTTGGTGGTATTTGGGTCATTGCCACATTAAGTTATTACTTTGATGAAGGTCAAAAGGGCTCACCTTATAGTGTCACTTTACTTAAACCTATTCAAATGCCAAATATGGACATGGATGAACTATTCCGAGGACGAACCGCTTTAACCACGGATCAATGGCGGGAGTGTTTAATTCGCTCGGTCGGCATGGAGCCTGCAGCACTGACTGTTGATGTTCAGTGGCATATTCTAGCTCGCATGATTCCTTTTGTTGAAAATAATTACAACGTTTGTGAGCTAGGCCCCCGTGGTACCGGTAAAAGTCATATTTATAAAGAATGCTCGCCAAACAGTATCCTTGTTTCTGGTGGTCAAACAACAGTTGCTAACTTATTTTATAACATGAGCTCTAGACGCATTGGCTTAGTCGGGCTGTGGGATTTAGTAGCCTTTGATGAAGTTGCAGGTATTTCATTTAAGGACAAAGATGGCGTGCAAATCATGAAAGATTACATGGCATCCGGCTCATTCGCTCGTGGTCGTGAACAAATGGAAGCTTCAGCTTCTATGGTCTTTGTGGGTAATATTAATCAAAGCGTGGAATCTTTGGTTAAAACCAGCCACTTACTGGCTCCATTTCCAGAGCCGATGATTGATTCAGCTTTTTTCGATCGTTTTCATGCCTATATTCCTGGTTGGGAAATCCCAAAAATGCGACCTGATTTTTTTACCAATCGCTATGGCTTAATTGTCGATTACTTGGCTGAGTTTTATCGTGAAATGCGCAAACGTAGCTTTGCTGATGCTATCGATCGCTATTTTAAAATGGGCAATAATTTAAATCAGCGTGATGTAATCGCTGTGCGTAAAACTGTTTCTGGATTAATGAAGTTGCTATTTCCCCATGGTCATTTTGGAAAAGAAGATGTTCGTCAGTGTTTGGAGTATGCATTACAAGTTCGACGCCGGGTAAAAGAGCAGCTCAAAAAGATTGGTGGCATGGAGTTTTACGATGTGCATTTTAGTTACATCGACAACGAAACTCTTGAAGAGCACTTTGTTTCGGTCAAAGAGCAGGGTGGTGGTGGCTTGATTCCTGAGGGGCCTAGTAAACCTGGTGTCTTACATACTATTGGCCTGAGTAATAAAGGCATGCCTGGATTATATCGATTAGAATTACAGGTGACAAAAGGCTCTGGCAAACTCGCTACTTCTGGTTTATGGAATTCGAGTGCTGCTAAAGAGCAAGTCAAAATTGCTTTTGATTTTTTTAAAGCTAATGCATCAAGAATTTGTGGTGGCAGCAAGGTTAGCGAACACGATTTTCATTTGCATACGGTTGAATTGCAAAATACTGGCCCTTTAACCCAGTTAGCATTATCAAGCTTGGTGGTCTTTGCTTCAGGTTTGCTTGGCAAGCCATTACAAAGCCAAATGGTGGTGCTTGGTGATATGAGTTTAGGTGGTTCGGTCACGCCTGTGGCTAGCTTGGCTGAATGTTTGCAAGTTGGTTTTGATGCTGGCGCTAAAAAAGTTGCTTTACCTATGAGCAGCGCTGCAGATATTTCAACAATACCGGCCGAGTTGTTTACTAAATTCCAAACAAGCTTCTATGCTGATCCTGTTGATGCTGTTTTTAAAGCACTTGGGGTTGATTAAATGTAATTGATTACGGGATGCAGCACTCAATTGATCAAAAAGCCCTGCCTGGGTCGAGCTTTTAAAAAACAGAAGAAGCACTTGATGAAACCAGTTGCTTTATTAATTCATGCCCCAGATGTACCAGCAGCTCTAGCTTGGTATACATCAGTGTTCCCCAATGCCAAACAAATCTATCACGCTGCTTTTGATTTCACAGCCTTGGATGTTGATGGTTTTCTACTCGAAATTGTACCAGGGGACGAGAAGGTCAGCGCGGGGCTTGCTGGTACTGTGGTTTATTGGGCGGTGGAGGATCTTGCTTTAGGCATTGATAGATTGCAGCAGCTAGGCGCGGTTTTATACCGCGGCCCAATTGCCATCGAAAACGGGTTAGGCATGTGTCAATTTAAAGAGCCGTTTGGCAACCTCATTGGATTGCGAGGGGCCTTCACCTTTAAAGATTCTTGAAAATAGCGCAATTTAACAGCGATACCTTGTGGCGAGCAATTAAATGCTATGCTACCGTCGTTTTAAAACAAGAGTATCCAATACGTTATTATAAAAACCAAACAGGGAGGTTTTGATGTTGCCCATTCATGTCCAAATGCAGCGTAATTGTGGAGTAAACCCTACTTTATTTTCGTCAAGACAGACAACACTAGACCGCGCAAAGTTAAGTGTTATGCCAGCGTACAGTGGCACCGCTAGAGCTACATTTGCGCGCAGTGCTATGACATCTACAAATGATTGCTCTAATCATCGATTCCATTGGCGACACGTTGCGCCAGCTAAAAATTTTAACGATGGCAAACCTCAACAAGTTCAGATAGACAATAAAAAATATGCAGTGTGGCGACAAGCGGATACGTTTTATGCAATCGATGATGCATGCTCACACCAGGGTGCATCTTTAAGCTTAGGCCAAGCATCACTATCAGATGATGGCTCGCTTTCATGTAAAATTACTTGTCCGTATCATGCTATTGGTTTTTCCGGTGAAACTGGTCGCATGATTGAAAACCCACATGGGCCAATTAAGGATTTATCAGCTTATCATTTGAATGCCTATAAAACCCTTGAAAAAAATGGCCAACTTTTTTTGCACACTGCACCAGTCAAGCTTGGCGATGAACAGTTAAACAGTACAACCGAGCCATATATGGAGCCAGAAAGCCTTGATCCTAGTTACGCCGTTGTTGAGTTGACCAGTGAATTTGCTCAAACGGCAAAAGTTGTTTTGGCCAATTCACTTGATCTATTGCACACGCCTTATGTGCATTCTTTTGGCAATGCACAACAAAGTTTACCGATTGCCCAAATTGGTCCGGAGAAAGTAGCTGGCAACGATAACCATTGGCATGTTAATTACACGTATGTGCCTGGTGATAACTCGTCTTTTAAACAACGTTTTAATGCAGACACTATTCAGGTGAATAACGATTTTATTCTGCCTGATACAATTATGACTCGAATTAGTTTCGGAGATCTTAAAGTCGCAATTGTGAATAGAGTAACCCCGATGACTGATGAAAAATGTCGTATGCAAACTAATTTTTATCAAAACTTTTCCAGTACAGCTTTGCCTAAACCCATAGCTACATTGCTAAAGCCAGTGTTAGATATGGCTTTGCAACGCTCTGTTAAAAAAATAGTTGAAGAAGATCGTCGAGTTATCGAGTCTATTGACCCAAAAA
>Ga0115546_1001099_pt1 | contig 17244 bp, 8 predicted proteins | sample COGITO_mtgs_1004_FD_87186 | JGI IMG/M metagenome (GOLD analysis project Ga0115546, IMG submission 87186) | Pelagic marine microbial communities from North Sea - COGITO_mtgs_100413 | ecosystem: Environmental > Aquatic > Marine > Epipelagic | place: Germany:Helgoland, sampling site Kabeltonne...
CTGTAACCAAAATCTTTTTTGTCTGGCATTAATTTTGAACCACGTGCATCTAATGCACCTTTTACAAGAATTAATGCTGTTACATGTAAACCTAAAGCAATTGCATGATGAACTAAGAAATCACCAGGACCAATTGTTAAAAATAAATCATTTTTGTCATTGTTAACAGCTTCTAACCAACCTGGTAACCAAACTTGATTACCTGCTACAGTGGCAGGGCTTGTAGATGATGATAATAAGACATTAAATTGATAAACAGCTTTACCTGATGCAGCTTGGATATATTCCGCAAATACTGGCTCAAATAAAATTTGTTTTTCTGGTTGACCAAAAGCAACCACTGTATCATTATGGATGTATAACCCTAATGTATGGAAACCTAAGAATAATGATACCCAGCTTAAATGTGAAATGATAGCTTCTTTATGCTCAAGCATACGTGCTAATACATTGTTTTTATTTAATTCTGGATCATAATCACGCACAAAGAAAATTGCGCCATGAGCAAAAGCCCCTACCATTAAGAAACCTGCTATATATTGATGATGAGTATATAATGCAGCTTCTGTAGTAAAATCTTTTGATAAGTATGCATACGGTGTTAAAGCATAGATGTGTTGTGCTGTTAATGATGTAGCAACACCTAATGCAGCTAATGCTAAACCTAATTGCATATGTAACGAGTTAGTTATTGTCTCAAATAAACCAACATGTCCAGCCCCTAAACGACCTCCTGGAGGACGGTGCGCATCAAGAATTTCTTTCATATTATGACCGATACCAAAATTAGTTCGATACATATGACCAGCAATAATAAATACTACTGCAATTGCTAATTGATGATGTGCAATATCACTTAACCATAAAGCTTGTGTTTGTGGGTGGAAGCCACCTAAGAATGTTAAAATCGCAGTACCAGCACCTTCACTTGTTCCATAAACGTGAGTTGCGCTATCAGGATTTTCAGCATATACAGTCCAATTGCCCGTAAAGAATGGTGTTAAACCTGCAGGGTGCGGTGGTGTTGTTAAGAAATTATCCCAACCAACGTGTACACCACGTGATACAGGAATTGCTACGTGAACAATATGACCTGTCCATGCTAATGAACTTACACCTAATAAACCAGATAAATGATGATTTAAACGTGATTCATTATTTTTAAACCAAGATAAGCTTGGTCGGAATTTTGGTTGTAAATGTAACCAACCCGCAAATAATAATACACATGATAAGATTAATAAACCAACTGAACCTGCATAAAGTTCTTGGTTTGTTCTAAATCCAATTGTATACCACCATTGGTAAACACCAGAGAAACTGATATTAACTGGGTATGCATTTCCTTTACTAAATGCTTTTAATGCTGATTCACCAAAATGTGGATCCCAAATTGAATGTGCAATTGGTTTCGTTTTTAATGGTTTTAGTACCCATTGTTCAAAATTACCTTGCCATGCTACATGGAATAAGTTTCCAGCGGTCCAAAGGAAAATAATAGCTAAATGGCCAAAATGAGATGCGAAAATCTTTTGATATAAATTTTCTTCTGTCATACCATCATGCGCCTCTAAATCATGGGCAGTAGCTATACCGTACCAAATTCGTCGAGTTGCTGGATCTTGTGCAAGGGCTTGGCTAAACTTTGGAAATTTAGTTGCCATAATCTTCAGATGCCTTTTTATATAATTTGTAGTTGTAAATAAAATGATAAGTTTTCAGATTTAAAATCCTAACTAAGATGTTTAATAAATCTGATTTCGTTATTTAAATTAAGTAATTGACAATGAACGAGCTAAGAAGAATGCCCATGTCGTACCAATACCACCTAATAAGTAGTGCGCTAAACCTACAGCCCGACCTTGTGTAATACTTAAGGCACGTGGTTGAATTGCTGGAGCAAAGTTTAATTTATTATGTGCCCATACAATAGATTCAATTAATTCTTGCCAGTAGCCACGACCACTAAATAAGAACATTAAACTAAATGCCCAAATGAAATGTGCACCTAAGAAAATTAAACCGTAAGCTGATGATGCTGAACCATAAGATTGAATTACTTGAGATGCTTGTGACCATAAGAAATCACGTAACCATCCATTAATTGTAATCGAACTTTGAGCAAAGTTTCCACCTGTAATATGTGAAATACTACCATCTGGTGTTACAGTTCCCCATACATCTGATTGCATTTTCCAACTAAAGTGGAAAATTACAACTGAAATTGAGTTATACATCCAGAATAAGCCTAAGAATACATGATCCCAACTAGAACTTTGACAAGTACCACCACGACCTGGGCCATCACATGGGAATCGGAAACCTAAGTTTGCTTTATCAGGAATTAATTTTGAACTACGAGCGTAAAGTACACCTTTCAATAAAATTAATACAGTTACGTGGATAGTAAAAGCATGAATATGGTGAACCATGAAATCTGCAGTACCTAATTTAATTGGCATCATTGCAATTTTACCACCAATTTCAACAACATCGCCACCAAAAGCGTAACTTGTTGTCGCTAATGCATTAGGCGCAGTTGTACCTGGCGCTAATAAATGAACATTTTGAATCCATTGTGCAAAAATTGGTTGTAATTGGATTGCCTTATCTGAGAACATATCCTGTGGACGACCTAATGCACGCATAGTATCGTTGTGGATATAAAAACCAAAAGCATGACAACCTAAGAAAATACAAACCCAATTTAAGTGTGAAATAATTGAATCACGGTGTCGTAAAACACGATCTAATAAATTATTATAATTATTAGCCGGTGTGTAATCACGAACCATGAAAATTGCTGCATGGGCCGCACCACCAGTTACACAGAATCCACCAATCCACATGTGATGTGTGAATAATGATAATTGTGTCGCATAATCAGTTGCAATATATGGGTATGGTGGCATTGCATACATATGATGCGCTACAATGATACTTAATGAACCAACCATTGCTAAATTAATAGCTAATTGTGCATGCCATGAAGTTGTTAAAATTTCATATAAGCCTTTATGACCTTCGCCAGTAAATGGACCTTTATGAGCTTCTAAAATTTCTTTCATACTGTGCCCAATACCCCAGTTAGTACGGTACATATGTCCTGCAATAATAAATAATACAGCTAATGCTAAATGGTGGTGAGCAATATCACTTAACCATAAACCACCAGTTACTGGATTTAAACCACCTTTAAATGTTAAGAAATCTGAATATGCACCCCAGTTACCTGTAAAGAATGGCACTAATCCTTGGCCAAAACTTGGGTATAATTGAGCCATTAAATCACGATTAATTAAAAATTCATGAGGTAATGGGATTTCTTGAGGCGATACACCTGCATCTAACAATTTATTAATTGGTAATGCAATGTGAATCTGATGGCCTGACCATGATAAACACCCTAAACCTAATAAACCAGCTAAATGGTGGTTCATCATTGATTCAGCATTTTGGAACCATTCTAATTTTGGAGCAGCTTTGTGATAGTGGAACCAGCCTGCAAAAAGCATTAAAGAAGACATAATTAAACCACCAACAGCGATCCAATATAATTCAACTTCACTTGTAATCCCTTCTGCACGCCACATTTGGAACCACCCAGATGTTGTTTGAACACCTTGGAAATTACCACCAACGTCAGCATTTAAAATTTCTTGACCTACAATAGGCCAAACAACTTGTGAACTTTGTTTGATACCAATTGGATCAGATAACCATGCAGAATAATTTGAGAAATATGCACCATGAAAATGCATACCACTAATCCATAAGAAAATTGCAGCTAGTTGGCCAAAATGTGCACTGAAAATTTTACGAGAAACTTCTTCTAGTGAACTTGTTTGACTATCAAAATCATGCGCATCTGCATGTAAATTCCAAATCCAAGTTGTTGTTTTTGGACCTTTAGCTAAAGTTCGTGAAAAATGACCAGGTTGTGCCCATTTTTCAAAACTAGTTTCCACGGCGTCTTTTTCTACAAAAATTTGTACTGTTTTTGCACGACGCTCCGTTGAGCTTATTGCCATTGACTTTCTCCTTTTGGGAGACGAAAATCTATGAAACCCTCATAAAAAATAAAAAATAGTTGATTTTTAATCTATTAAGTAAATATGAGTTTTCAATATCACATTATACTTTGTTTTTAAATTTATTTTACCTATAAATCTATTTTAAAAATGGTGTATAAAGTTAAGGGGTTTTCATTTAAAATATTAAGATTTAATATTTTAAATGAAATTTTGAGCAACAAATGGTAATAAAGATAACGCACGAGCTCGTTTAATTGCTTTGGATATTTGACGTTGTTGTTGTACAGTAACACCTGTAGCACGACGTGGTAAAATTTTTCCTTGTTCAGTAATAAACAATTTTAATAAATCAATATCTTTATAATCAATTTTTTGATTAATTCCAATTACTGATAATTTTTGTTTTTGTGCTAACATAATTTATTTAATTTCTTTGTGAATAGTAGGTTTATTACAGTGGCGACAGTATTTTTTAAGTTCTATTCGTTCTGGATTATTCCGACGATTTTTTTGAGTAGTATAGCGTGAAACACCTTCAGAACGTTTGTTTGTATTTGAACGACATTCTGTACATTCTAAAGTTATTAGAATACGTGTACCTTTATTTTTAGCCATAAAGATTTAAAAGATAATTAATTAATTTTGAATAATATTTATATTTAGAATACACTACCTAAAAAATCTAATCTTATCAAGGTTTTACAAAAAACTTTACAAAGATAACATTTTTTTTGGCGAAAAACTTCCAATTTTATACTGAATATACTATATTTTAATAAACGTAAATATCTAATTACAAATTTAAAGGATTTCTTAATAATTATGGCAAATAACAAATCAGCAAAAAAACGTATTTTAGTAGCAAAACGAAATCGTTTACAAAACCGTTTTTATAAAACATCAGTACGAACGTTAACCAAACTTTTTTTAACTCATTTAGAAGCGTACCAACAATCTCCAACAGAAGAAAATAAAAAAACGGTTCAACAAACATTAAATTCTACATATAGTTTCATTGATAAAGCATATAAAAAAAACATCTTTCATAAAAATACTGCAGCTCGAAAAAAATCAAAATTAGCTCTTCGTTTTAAAGCAGTTTAAAACTTTTTATTTGGCCGTATTTTACTTCGCATAACTTAAAAGTTTAGTTAAGGAAATTTGAATCATTTGTTTTTTAATTTTCTTAACATTTTTAATCTTTATATAAATTTAGAAATAATTATAATCAAAGAGTATGAAACAATCAATGAATTATACAACTGCTCTACCTGATTTTATAGAAATGCAACGAGCTAGTTTTTGTTGGTTTATTGCACAAGGTTTAAATGAAGAATTAGCCATGTTCTCCCGAATTCATGATTTTAGTTATAATACTGAATATGTTTTATTTGGACATGAATATCGTTTAGTTAAACCCATCTATAATATTATACGGGCAAAAAAATATACTGCCAATTATGCAGCTCAGCTTGTAATACCCCTAGAAATTCGAAATAAAAAATTAAATAGTATACGATACCATAGCCAATTTCCAATTATAACTTTACCATTAATGACAACCTCAGCAACATTTGTTATTAATGGTTGTGAGCGGGTAATTGTAAGTCAAATTATTCGAAGTCCTGGAATTTATTTTGAAAAAAATAAAAATCAAAAAAAACGAAAAATTGTTAAACGAAAATTATCTAGTGATATTAATAAGTTAAAATCTTTTGTACCACTGGGTGAACCATTTAGTTCAGAACAAATTTTATCCTTTTTCCCAACAATTTATAATCAAAGTTTTTCTCAATATTCCTTTACTGAATTGAAAAAAAGTGAAAAAGATTTTTATTTTTACTTTTTAGAATCTTTTAAAATTTATCGTATTATTGCAAATACATCAAATATTAAAATAAAATCCCAACGTATTAAAATTTTTTTACATTGGTTATCTATCAAAAAATTAGAATTTAGTAAACTAAAAACTAGTTCGTCTTTTCAAATAACTACTTTATTAGAGGATTGGCAAAATCTAGTAAAGCTTTTGATTAAGTATAATTTGTTAGAACAATCATTTAATAATAACGAAGAACAAATAGAAACACAATGGCTTGCTCATTTAAATAAAAATTATGCTTCTTCAAGTGTTTTTTTTCCTTCGTCTAGTAACATAACACAATTTGAGCCTTTACTAAATTATTATGAAAAAACAATTCAAGTAAAATTTTTGAATAAATTTTTACTAATTTTAATTAGTAACCAGACACCACTAAAACAAATTAGTCAATTCAAATTTTTAAATAATTTAGTTTTATTAACAACACAAAAAATCGAAACAATAATAACGGATTATAAAAATCAAAATATTAAACCGATTTTTTACTTTTCACCCACATTAAAAGAACTTTTTAAATATCGACAAAAAAAGAAAAAACTGAAAGATCCTAATAATATTCATCTGAGTATTGTTAGTAAAACAGATTTAAATTTAAACCAACTGTCTGATTTAAAATGGGACCCAATAAATGGAAGTTTGTTTGAGTATAAATATGAAATTAATGAAAATAAAAATAAGTTAACATATTTAAAATCTCGTTCGGAAATTATTCAATATAAAGATGCTACTCAACTAAAAGATCGTTATCGCCAAAACTATGCAGAAAAAGATTTATATACGGCGATTTTAATTCCAGAATCAGGTTCTTGGATTCGGTTTGGGTTCCAAAAAAATACAGAAATTAATAAATATAAATACCCAATTAAAAATCAAGAGGATGAAGTTGTAATTCAATTAGATAAGTTTACTCAAAAGCCAATTATTCATTTATTAAAAGAAATGGGCTTAACTGATCTGGAAATTTGTCAAAACTTACATCATGCGGATTTCTTTTATTTTAATAAGCCTTTAATTAAGAATTCGGTTAATTCATTAGACCCATTATTAAGATTTGATTTAAAACTAAACGATTATAAAAATATTTCAGAATTTTCACGTATTTTTGATGTCCGATATTACCGGTTAGGTAAAATAGGTCGTTCTAAAATTAATAGTCGGTTAAATTTAAAATTAAATAGTCACCTTCAAACGATTACTTATGCGGATATTTTTTCTATTGTTGATGCTTTAATAACATTATCGATTTCTAAGACTACAGGTGATGATATTGATCATTTAAAAAATCGTCGAGTTCGATCTGTTGGTGAACTATTACAGAATTTATTTAGAATAGGTTTTCAACGGTTACTTCGTAAATTAAGAAGCCAGACCAATAAAATTGGTTCCAGTCAATTATCCAGTTTTAATATTGTTGGTACGACAATTCGGGAATTCTTCGGTTCAAGTCAGCTTTCGCAATATATGGATCAAACAAACCCCTTATCCTCTTTAACTCACCGACGTCGAATTAGTGGGTTAGGACCTGGTGGGTTTGATCGTGATCGAATTAGTTTTGCTGTACGAGATATTCACCCAAGTCATTACGGCCGTATTTGCCCTATTGAGACGCCTGAAGGTCAAAATGTCGGCTTAATTGCTTCATTAACTACTTGTGCTCGTGTGAATAAAGCTGGTTTTATTGAAACACCCTTTTGGCGTGTAATTAATGGTAAAGTTATTAAAACAGGAAACCCAATTTATTTAACTGCTGACATTGAAGATTATTATAAAATCGCACCAGCAGATATTGCTATAAATGAGAAAAACTACTTAGTTCGAAATTTAATTCCTGTTAGGTATAAACAAGACTTTGTTACCGTAACTCCATTTGAAGTAGATTTTATTGCAATTTCACCGATCCAAGTTGTGTCAGTAGCTGCTTCGTTAATCCCATTTTTTGAACATGATGATGCTAACCGAGCTTTAATGGGTTCAAATATGCAACGTCAATCTGTTCCTTTAATATTACCACAAAAGCCAATTGTTGGGACTGGGCTAGAAAACCAAATTGCTATTGATTCTGGAGCAACTTTAAATGCACATAGTGATGGTATTGTTAGTTCGGTAACTGCGGAACAAATTACTATAAAACATACTACAGGAAAAGAAATTAAATATCCGTTACAGAAATATCAACGGTCAAATCAAGAAACATGCATAAATCATCGACCTATTGTTTGGAAAGGTGAAAAAGTCATTTCAGGGCAAATGTTAACAGATGGGCCAGGAATTAATACTAGTGAATTAGCATTAGGTCAAAATGTATTAATAGCTTATATGCCTTGGCAAGGTTACAATTTTGAAGATGCCATTTTAATTAATGAACGCCTTGTTTATGAGGATATTTTTACTTCAATTCATATAGAACGTTATGAAGTTGAGATTGATCAAACGGCTGATATTTGTGAAAAAACAACAAAAAATATTCCAAATTTAAATAGTTCAGAAATTCAACATTTAAATGAAGATGGAATTGTTTCTATTGGAACATTTGTAAAACCAGGTGATATTTTAGTAGGAAAAGTTGTTGAAAAAGATGATTCTGAACAATTACCGGAAGCCAAACTTTTAAGGGCCATCTTTGGTGCAAAAGCAAAAGGTGTTCGTGATACTTCATTTAGAATGCCTGAAGGGGAATACGGTCGTGTTATTGAAACTTTAACTTTTAATCGGCGCACTAAACTTGCTTATAAATTTGAAAAGATCCAAATTTTTATTGCACAAATTAGAAAAATACAGGTTGGAGATAAAATTGCAGGTCGTCATGGAAATAAAGGTATTATTTCACGAATATTACCACGTCAAGATATGCCATTTTTACCTGATGGAACACCAGTTGATATTATTTTAAATCCATTAGGTGTACCTTCACGAATGAATGTAGGTCAATTATATGAATGTTTACTTGGATTTGCCGGTCATAAATTAGAACGTCGATTTAAAATTTTACCATTTGATGAAATGTATGGGCCAGAAATTTCACGAATTTTAATTAACAAAAAACTTCGCCAAGCTTCTATCGAAAAAGATGAAGCCTGGGTTTTTAATCCATATTCACCAGGAAAAATGGTTTTAATCGATGGACGAACTGGGAAATCATTTGAAAACCCAATTACAGTAGGAAGTGGGTATATGTTAAAACTAATTCATTTAGTAGATGATAAAATGCATGCACGGGCTACAGGCCCTTATTCTTTAGTAACTCAACAACCTTTAGGTGGTAAAGCTCAACATGGTGGTCAGAGATTTGGGGAAATGGAAGTATGGGCATTAGAAGGTTTTGGTGCGGCTTTTACATTAAAAGAATTATTAACTATTAAATCGGATGATATGGAAGGGCGAAATGAAACATTAAATGCTATTGTAAAAGGACACCAAATCCCTACTTCGGGAATACCTGAATCATTTAAAGTATTATTGCAAGAATTAAGATCAATTGGTCTTGATATGAGTACATATCGAATTGAACAATTTAATAGCAGTCAAACTTATGAAACTGAAGTTAATTTAATTGAAAAATATGATCCATTGTCAAAAACATTCCCACCTACTTCTAATATAAACAGTATAGCATTTTAATTATTTTTATTAGCAAAACCGATGGTAAGAACTGAAAAAGAGTTTGATTATATAAAAATTAAGTTAGCATCTCCCGTCCGAATATTACAATGGTCCCATCGACGGTTACCAAATGGACAGTTTATTGGAGAAGTTCAAAAATCTGAAACAATTAATTATAGAACATTTAAGCCTGAAATGGATGGATTGTTTTGTGAACGAATTTTTGGACCAAGTAAAAGTCTAGAATGTGCCTGTGGAAAATATAAACGGGTAAGATATGATGGATTAATTTGTGAAAGATGTGGGGTCGAACTAACAGAATCAAGGGTTCGACGTCACCGTATGGGGCATATTAATTTAATTTATCCTGTAACTCATGTTTGGTATACAAATAGTCGACCAAATTATATGGCGCTATTATTAGAGGTAGAGCAGTGTGAAAAACGTGTTGATACAGGCTTATTATACTATTTACCCGATATAATTACTTTAATAAATACGAATTTAGAATTTGCAAAGAATCCAGAAATTAAAGATTTATTAGAAGAAATTATTAAACATAAAAATTTAATTAATTGGTTATCGGCAGATCCTAATTTAAAAAAAAATAGCCAAAAACTTAAACGCGATATTTTATATACAAAAATAAACCGAAATAGATATGCTGAAGAACACTTAGAAAGCGACACGGTAATTAAATTAATTAAAATAAAGAAAAAACTAAAACGGTTAATTGAATTATTCCGAAAAGACTCTTTAGCAAAATTAGTAATAGCTCAAACTTTTCAAAATGAATATCAAAAAAAATTCGCGATTAAATCAGGTAAAGTTAATTTACGTGATAATCGAATTAAGCGTATTAAATTAGCTTCATTAGCATATTTTATTGCAGAAGATGAAATTTCTTTTTATGGTTTACATTGGGATTTACAACAATATCGACGTAGTCGTGAACTTGGTTTTACAGGTTATCCCTTAAAACCATACCCAAAACCAAAGCCACAAAATCGTCGTCGTAATACTCCAAAATATTTATTAAGAACAACACCTAATTATTTAATTGGGGCAGTTCTAATTAAGAAAGAATTAGAAAAGTTAAATATTAATCGTGAGATTTTAAAAACACGACGCTTTATTACTATTTGTAGCAAAGTACTTCATAAAGAAAAACCTTTTTATAATGGTTCAAAATGGTTTAGAAAATGGGAGTATCAACGAATTTATAAATTACGAGATCAATCCATAAAACGTATTCGGATTTTAGAAAATTTACAAGCAACTGGCTCTAATCCTGCCTGGATGATTATTACTATTTTACCAGTAATACCACCTTCTTTACGTCCAATGATTCAATTAGAAGGAGGACGATTTGCTACCTCTGATTTAAATGAATTATACCGACGTATTATTACACGAAATAATAGATTATTACGGTTATTAGAAATTGATGCACCACAGTTGATTATCCGTAATGAGAAACGAATGCTTCAAGAAGCGGTTGACACATTAATTGATAATGGTAAACGAGGAAAAATTGCCTTAAGTGCAAATAATCGACCACTAAAATCTTTATCAGATATTATCAAAGGAAAACACGGCCGTTTTCGACAAAATTTATTAGGAAAACGAGTAGATTATTCAGGTAGATCTGTAATTGTTGTTGGACCAAGTTTAAAATTAAACCAATGTGGTTTACCTTATGAAATGGCTATTGAATTATTTCAACCTTTTATTATTAGAGAATTAATTAATCAAGGGTTGGCAAGTAATATGAAAGTTGCCAAAAATTTAATCCAACAAAATGAGGCAACAATCGATCCTGTTTTAGAAAAAGTACTTGCCAGTCATCCGATTTTTCTAAATCGTGCCCCAACTTTACACCGATTAGGGATTCAGGCTTTTGAACCAATTTTAGTTCAAGGTCGTGCTATTAAGTTACACCCATTAGTTTGTTCTGCATTTAATGCCGATTTTGATGGAGATCAGATGGCAGTTCATATTCCTCTTTCATTAGAATCTCAAGCGGAATGTTATATGTTAATGTTAGCACCATATAATTTTTTATCACCAGCTAATGGAGAACCTATTATTATGCCAAGTCAAGATATGGTACTAGGTTGTTACTACTTAACTGTTAATAATATCAATGGTTTATTAGGTTCTAATCATTATTTTGCAAATTTAGATGATGTTATATTAGCGTATTATCAAGATCAAATAGAACTTCATACAACTATTTGGGTTCGTTACTCAGATTCTATAATCAAACCTGAAAAATTACTTAAAAAAGTCACGTTAAAAGATAAAAGTTTCATTGAATACTATGAGAATTTTCAGATTCGAAAAGATTCAAAGGGAAAAATCATTGTTCAGTATATTCAAACTACCACCGGTCGAGTTATTTTTAATTATACAATTCAAAAAACTTTGAAATTAGTAAGTTAGCATATATATAAAAATAAGAATTTTATGAAAGATTATACGTATCAAAATACTCTCATTAGTAAAAAACAATTAAAGCAATTGTTAGCTTGGAGCTTTACTCAATATAATTCGATGCAAGCCTGTTCATTAGCTGATGAATTAAAATACTTAGGATTTAAGTATGCAAGTCAGGCAGGTATTTCAATTAGTATTGAAGATTTACGCGTTCCTTTCATTAAAAATCAAATGTTAGAAAGTGCTCATCGCGAAATTTTAAATGCTGAAAAAATTTGTCTAAAAGGAAAGATTACCGATGTTGAACGGTTTCAAAAAATTATTGATACTTGGAGTATTACTAGTGAATCATTAAAAGATGAAGTAGTTTCATATTTTAAACATTATGACCCTTTAAATTCTGTTTATATTATGGCTTTTTCAGGAGCACGTGGTAATCTATCTCAAGTACGTCAACTCGTTGGTATGCGTGGTTTAATGTCAGACCCAAGTGGGGAAATTCTAAAGTTACCTATTAAGAAAAATTTTAGGGAAGGTTTAACCATTACGGATTATTTAATGTCAGGGTATGGTGCCCGTAAAGGTATTGTTGATACAGCTTTAAAGACTGCTAATTCAGGTTATTTAACTAGACGTTTAATTGATGTAGCTCAAGATATTATTATTCGAGAACAAGATTGTTTAACAAAACATTCGTGTTTAGTTTTCAATCTTAAACGAAATCAAAAAATTATTAAATCAATTTATGATCAAATTTTAGGCCGCTTATTAAGTAAATCGGTTTATCACCCAAAAACCAATCAAATTATCGCAGTTCCCAATACTCAAATCACACCAAATTTATTAGAAACTTTTAAACAATTAAATATTGAAAGTTTTTATATTCGTTCACCTTTAACCTGTAGTTTATACAGATCTATCTGTCAAAAATGTTATGGTTGGGATTTAGCTAATGAAAATTTAGTTGACATCGGTGAAGCTGTTGGAATTATTGCAGGTCAGTCAATTGGTGAACCTGGTACTCAATTAACTATGCGAACTTTTCATACAGGGGGTATTTTTACTGCTGAGGCTAGACAACAGATTATTAGTTCAATTAATGGAATTGTTAAATTTTCTAAAATTTTAAAAACAATTACATTAAGAACAAACCGAGGCGAAGATGTTTTATTAACTAAAAACTCAGGTTCATTAGTAATTATTCCAGAAACTTCAACAGATTCTTTAATTCAATTAGAAATTTTACCAAATACAATTTTATTTAGTAAAAATAATCAGTATGTGAAAGCTGGTATGATTTTAGGGGAGTTAGCGACAACAGGGAAACAAATTAGAACAGAAATTAAACCTGTTTTAAGTACTTTTTCTGGCGAAGTTTTTATGCCACGCTTAAAAAATAAGCTAAATTTTGTTAATAAAAATAAATTATTATGGATTTTAGCTGGGCAAGTTCATCAAGCACCATTAAATTCTTTTATAAATTTTTATACAGACCATAAAATTAATAAAAATAGTTATATTTTTAGAACAAAACTTGTTAATCAATATTCGGGAATTGTTAAATTAATTAATAACCAAAAAGATTTATTTCAACGTCAAATACAAATTATTAATAACCAACATAATTTATTAGACGCTCAAATTAAAAAAGTTTTGGTTTGTAACAATAGTCAAAAATACTTATTAGATTATAAAAATTCTCTTTATTGGATTAATGTAGAAAATAAAAATTTAAAACTTTCGCTTCAAAGAGGTGTGAATAATCATTTTGCAAGCTTAATTTCAAATAAATTTACGACACAAATTGGGGGTATTCCCTACTATGATCCTCGTATTGAAAATAAAGCTATTTCAACAACTCAACTAGTTTCATATTTTCGTCGAATAAATCGGTCTTGGTATGAATCTCAATGGGGTGAGATTTTGTTCACACCTAATCAAATTATTCGAAATCCCTTTAATTTAGTTTTTCGTTCATTAATCTGGTTACCTGAAGAAACTTACAAATTAAATTGTGATAGAAGTTTATTACTTGTTGAGCATGGAAGTTTTATTTCTGAAAATTTTGAAATTATTCCTGGCCTATTTTCTAAGAAGTCAGGCATTGTTATTATTACGCAACGAAATAATATTGTTCGAGAAATTTCAATTAAATCTGGACTTGTTTACCAAGGAAAAAAATTCAAAAATTTTGCTAATAAAATTTTTTATCCTGGTGAAATTATTTTTGAAAATATTAAAATTACAAAACCCTCTTTATGTCAACACATTGTTGGCAAAGTAACAGAACAACTTCTAATTCGGCCATTAGATATTTATGAAGTTCCACAAACAAAATTACTTGCAAACAGTTTTGGGCAAAATTCACCATTTGCATCAATTCTTAAATTAACAACAAGTACACAGTATTTATATAAATCCAATCAAAAAATTAAAAGTTCAAAAAATTTAAAACTAATATCGAATGTTTTTGAATCTAATATTAATTATTCAACAACTGACGAAATTAATATTCAATTTAAATTTGAACCTAAAATAAAGGCGATTAAATTTTTAATTGAAGAAAATCTTTATTTACCAAATTACTTACCTGCTCATTTAAAATATACAGATATAACATCTTGTCTTTTAATTGCTTCTAACCAATTTATTGATGCATATACAACATTAGGTTATTTTGAAAGTATTAATTATCATTCTATTGAGATTGTTAAATTAAAATCAAAATATAAAAATAATCGAGAAATTTTATTAATTTCAAATGATGATTGTTTAACAATTAAAAAAGAGAAAATTAAAGATAAATCAGTTAATGATTTAATCATTAAAAATGTAAATGTAAATCAAATTGGTAAAATTATTATTGATAATGGAAACGTTTTAACTATTCAAAAAGGTCGCCCGTATTTTTTCCCTAATTGTGAACAGGAAGAGTCAAATAAAAACCAAAATTTACAATATAAATTAATTTCCGAGAATCATTTACCATTTACAAATACAATTAATACAAAGCGCTTAGTTTCTTTAAACTATTACGATATAACAAAAAAAGTTTTAAATAAAAAATTAAATGTTGGGCTCCAAAAATTAACTGAAAAAGGAATAAAACTTGAATTGCCCAAAATGTTTATTAAAAAAAATGGGAATTTATATAGTTCGCCAATTCCAATATTTCTTCAAAACTTATCGGTGACTGGGAAAAATAGTAAGAAAGATTCATTATCTTCTTTAGTTACAAAAAAACAGTCTCCTTGGGTTAAAAAACGTCGAGTTTATTATTCTGTACTATTAAATACATCTGAATTAGTTCAAAATAATATTAAATCGTCTAAATTAAACAACCCCAATTTAGTTCGAGTTCAGTTTTTTGGTTATCCATTTGCAAAATCGATTGGAATCCATTCAATTACAGAAGATTATTTTGAACAAGATGTGAATAGTGTTTTTTGTAAAAATGGTGAATTTGTCGCTGATGGCCAAACAATTGGATTATTAAATTTTGAAAAAGAAATTACTGGAGATATTGTTCAGGGTTTACCAAGGATTGAAGAATTATTAGAAGCTCGAAAAAAGAAACAGATAAGTAAAAATGTGTCTACGAATCAAAAACGAGGTTTGTTAGTAGGCAAAACAAGTTTGGACTCAAATTTTGAATTTCGAAAACTTGGGACAACTATTAAAGAAACCGAAAAAATTAACCCACATAACTTGTTAAAAGTGTACTTTAATTATTATGGTTTAGTTAAAAATTTCTTCTGCGACCGAACGAATTTAGTAACTGCTTATCGATTAACAAATAATTACGAAGCTAGTTACAGAAGTTTTAAAAAAGTTCAATCATTAATTTTAAATTCAGTTCAATCCGTTTATGAGTCACAAGGAGTTTCCATTGCTGATAAACATTTAGAAGTGGTTATTAAGCAAATGACAACTAAAGTTTTAATTACTCATGAAGGTGATACACCGTTATTACCCCGTGAGGTAATTGACTTATATCATATTCAATATATTAATGAGATTATTAAAAATAGTAATAAACAAACAGCTTTTTATGTTCCCTTATTATTAGGGATTACAAAGGCAGCTTTAAATAATCCTAGTTTTATCTCTGCAGCAAGTTTCCAAGAAACAACTCGTGTTTTAACTAAAGCAGCTATCGAAGGCCGAGTAGATTGGCTACGAGGATTAAAAGAAAATATTATTATTGGCCATCTAATCCCATCAGGGACTGGCGCCCAAAATTATCAACATTGTTTTACAACTACTTTAACAAAAAAAACGAAATTTACGGACACTTCATTAAGTGTGGTTGAAAAGATTTAGACTAACCCTAGACGCAAGTCTTTAACTTTTGGTACTGTTAATAATATAATTATGTATTTTAATTTAAAGGAGTGAAACATTATTATGGCTGAGATTACTTTAGCCCAATTATTAGAAGCAGGTGTTCATTTTGGACATAAAGCATACCGCTGGAACCCAAAAATGTTCCCTTACATTTATACAGAACGTAATAACATTCATATTTTAGATCTAGTACAATCTGCACAATTGTTAAAAGAAGCTAATACATATACCCAATCTGAAGCAGCTAAAGATCAAATTTTCTTATTTATTGGTACAAAACGTCAAGCCAGTAGTTTAGTTGCTCAAGAAGCAAAACGTTGTGAATCATATTATGTTAACCACCGTTGGTTAGGTGGAATGTTAACAAACTGGGTAACTTTAAAAAGTCGAATTAAACGTTTAAAAACACTTGAGCAACAAGAAGTGGATCAAGTGTTTGATTTGTTACCGAAAAAAGAAGCTTCGTTACGTTTAAAAGAATTAGCAAAATTACGCAAACATTTAAATGGTGTAAAAGACATGCCACGTTTACCAGACGTTGCTATTATCGTTGACCAAAAACGTGAGATGACCGCTGTTCAGGAATGTAGAAAGTTAGGAATTCCTATTATTTCAATTTTAGATACTAACTGTGACCCAGATTTAGTAGATGTTCCAATTCCTGGGAATGATGATGCTGTTCGGTCTATTAAATTAATTTTAAAATCATTAGCTGATAATATTAACGTAGGAAAATCTAGAATAAATTAAAAATCAACCAGATAAGATAATATTATCTTATCTGGTTGATTTTTTAAAGATAATTTTCCTATAGACAATATAGTTTTTATTAGTTATAATCATAATAGTAGTCGTTCTTAACTCGCGGAGTAGAGCAGTCTGGTAGCTCGTTGGGCTCATAACCCGAAGGTCAATGGTTCAAATCCATTCTCCGCTAGAAAA
>Ga0115546_1001100_pt1 | contig 17236 bp, 12 predicted proteins | sample COGITO_mtgs_1004_FD_87186 | JGI IMG/M metagenome (GOLD analysis project Ga0115546, IMG submission 87186) | Pelagic marine microbial communities from North Sea - COGITO_mtgs_100413 | ecosystem: Environmental > Aquatic > Marine > Epipelagic | place: Germany:Helgoland, sampling site Kabeltonne...
CGCTACGCCCTGTTCAATCATCAGATGCGATCGCACGCGCTAGAGCTTTGGAACTTAGAGACGGCGCTGCGTCTGGCCATTAGCAACAGCGACCTGCAGCTTTGGTATCAGCCCATTGTAGATATCAACACGCGCCAGGTAGAGAGCTTCGAATCGCTTATTCGCTGGCAGCATCTTGAGTATGGTTGGGTCTCGCCAGACAAGTTTATTCCGCTAGCCGAAGAGTCCGGGCTCATTACCGCTATCGACAAATGGGTATTGCAAACGGCCTGCAATACCATTGCTCAATAGCAGCGCGAAATCGGTAAAACGGTGAAGCTAAACGTTAATATCTCGTCTCGGCATTTTTCTGAGAACGACTTGTTTGAGTCGGTAAGAGATGCGATCGCCACCACGGGTATTTCCCCTAGCGCCTTGTGCTTAGAGATTACTGAAAGCTCTTTGCTCACCGATACCAAAGCAGCCATTCGAACGCTCAACCGGCTAAAAGAGCTCGGCGTCGAAATTGCCATAGACGACTTTGGCACGGGCTATGCCTCGCTCAGCTATCTGCAAGATCTACCGCTCAACAAGCTCAAGATCGACGGCTACTTCATCGAAATGATGAGCATCAACGGTTCCAGCATTGTAGAGACCATCATTAATCTCTCTCATCAGCTAGGCTTTGGCGTTACCGCAGAAAGAGTAGAAACCCTAGAGCAATACGAGACGCTTCGGCAGCTCAGATGCGACACGGTGCAGGGGTATTTATTCTCGCAGCCAGCTCCTAAAGCAGCCGCGCGATCGCTAGTCGATGTAGAACTTGGAAATATAAACAGACGCTAGCGCCATTAATAGCCAACTGATAGCTGTTGAAAGACAACCACAAAGCAGGCGCTATTCAAAAGAAACGTAATGATCGCCCCAATGATGACCCCTTTTAGAGTCTCCATTGAGTTCTCCTTGCGGAGCTGTTGGCACAAGGGGATAACGTAAAGCAGTTGAGTAATCGAAAAGAAGATCAGAGCAATTCCTGAAATAGCCTTTATCACAGGAATAAGCAAGGAAACGGCCAATACTGCAGCGACTACAAGGCTGCAAACTGCAATTAGCAGCAGGCCATAAAATACGTTGTTTTTAGTGCGATCGCGCAAATTCAAAGCGTAGCTTTCAACCTTATATAAAACATAAACATATATAGCAGAGCACAAGAGCGCATACCCAAGTTTACGTTTCCTTGGTTACATAGCGCTATGTCATTGGTCTTCGAGAATACACAGCCCGAGAATACACAGCCCGCGACTACTCGCGGTTGGTCACTAAGTGATGGCCCGCGCTTCCTTCTCGGTAAAACATGTTGAAGGTATCGAAAGGAATGATCCGCCCATCGGGATGGACAATGTGAATGCAAGAACGTTTTACTGAGCGCACATCAAAGTTGTAGGCATCTAGAAATTGCACGATGGTGATGCGGAAAACGTTCTCGTAGGTGATGCCCGCAGGCGTAGGCAGTAGGGGCAAACAACAGAGCAATTGTTTGAGAGAGGTCGTGGCCGAAGCTGGAGAATGCTTAGTTGAGAAGAGATCGAATATCTTCTGTTTAAGCCCTTCACTTTGCTCGTACAAGATGCTGTTAGGCACCGTTTCTACATAGGCTTCAGGTGAGATTAAACTGGTTAGCGGGATTACCTGGCCTTTTACCTTTAGAGCGTAGGCCATGGCCAAACAGTCGGGATGGCAGGGCACCGGCAAAATGTCTTCGGGCGAGAAATAGTCGCTTTGTTCGAGGATGGCGCGGCGCACTTCGGTGAGCGTGTAGCGATCGCGTCCTGCTTCAAATTCTTCTAATCTTCCCGCTGCCTGAATCGGCTGAAAGGTAACTCCTCTCACGCATTTTTGAGCCAGCGCATGGTCGAGGATTTTACCAATCTCGCTGTCGTTCACCCCTTTTTTGACGGTGACGACAAGATTCGTCGAGATGTTGAATTCGTTAAGGTTAGATAGCGCGCGCGATCGCACCTCTCTCAAATCTGCTCCCCGTAGCTCCTTTAGCGCATCTGCCTCAAAGCTATCAAACTGCAAATACACCTCAATTCCCGGCATGTACTCCGCTAGTCGTTCGCAAAACGCCCGATCTTTTGCAATCCGCACCCCATTGGTATTAATCATCAAGTGCTGAATGGGCCGCGCTTTCGCCAACTCCAAAATTTCAAAGAACTCAGGATGCACCGTTGGCTCGCCGCCGCTAATTTGCACCACCTGCGGCGAGCCTTCATTCTCCACAATCGCATCCATCATCTGCGCAATCTGCGTTAGGCTGCGATGCTTGCGCGGTGCGTGGCCTACCTCATTTTCTGCGCCCGAGTCGGCATAGCAAATCGGACAAGCCAGATTGCACTGGTCGGTGACCTCAATCAGGGTCAAACAGCTATGCTGCTCATGGTCTGGGCACAGTCCGCAGTCGTAAGGGCAGCCGTATTTAATCGGCGTGTTGAACTTTAGCGGCATGTCCGCCGGCTTAATAAAGGCGTTGCACTTTTTGTAATACTCCACGTCGTCGGCAATCAGCACCTCTTCTCGCCCATGAATCAGGCAGTGCTTAATCATATACACCTTGTCGTCGCGGAAGATGATTTTTGCTTCCAGCTTGTTCATGCAGGTAGAACAAACGCTATTGGTAAGGGTATAGAAGAGGTAAGGGCGAGTGGGCATAGGATTGTGGCGCGATCGCGTTACGAAGGACAAGCAAGCAGGCGAACAAAATCTTTGCGGTAATACAATAGCCCGCCCAGGCAAGCTATCTGAATCGCACTCAGGCCAAAAACGGGCCGAAACTCGGGTTTTATAAAATCGACCCCAAAGCGAAAGCTTAAGTAAGCCACCATAAACAGCTTGAACAAATCGCCTTCTCTTCTCGGTTGCTGTTTGTACAGGCGTAAAGCAACAAACAGCAGCAGCAAAAAAGCCACTTCGTATAGCTGAGTTGGATGGCGAGAGATCCCGTCACCAAAATCGACGCCCCAAGGTAGCGTGGTGGCAATACCGTAAGTGCGATCGCTTAGCCCCGTCAAAAAGCACCCCACCCGGCCAATCGCCATTCCCCACAGCACCGAATACACAAAGCTATCGCCCGTAGAGCGCCGCACCCCGATGTATTTCTTAGTCACTTCTACGCCGATTAGCCCGCCGAGCAACGCCCCCACAATCGTCTTACCCTGCAGCAAAACCAGCAGAAACATCCGCCCGTTTGACCCCAGTAAATCGAGATGTTGAAAAGCAACCAGCAGCTTAGCGCCCAGCAGAGCACCCACTAACGCGCCGACAGAAATAGACGTTCGCTCAGCCGGTAAAATCTCCGGCAAAGCAGGCGGCAAAGCAGGCGGCAAAGCTGACGGCAAAGCTGACGGCAGAAAATTGAGGTTCGGCGCAGTAGGCTTATGCAAGCGACGAAAGAGCGCCAGGTAAAGCCCTAGAGCATAAGCGACCAGCTCCAGCACAAAGTGAGGATGCAGTCGCAGCGGGCCAACGTTGAAGTAAACGGGAAAGCTCATAGACCCGCCGAATAGCGTCAGAAGGATTAGGAGAAATTATCTTACCGTCGCCGCGCTCCCGTCGGATACACGCCCGGTTTTACCGATAGCTCTAGCGTCTGAGCGCCTCTAGCAACTGTCATCGGGATCGCATCGCCCACGGCAGTCGCTTCTACAATCTGCTGCACCTGCGTCGCGTTCGTCACCGCCTGAGCGCGCATCGACACAATCACATCACCCGGCTGCAAACCGCCCGCTGCCCCAGGAGAGTCAGCCGCCATCTGGACAATCAGCACGCCCGAATCAGCCTGAATCTTCGCGCCCGCCCGCAGGCTCGCATTCACCTGCTCTTTTAGCACCGGCGTCAGCGTCTGCATCTGAATGCCCAAATAAGCGTGATCTACCTTGCCGTTCGCAATCAGCTGATCGGCAATATTGCGAGCCTGATTAATGGGAATCGCAAAGCCCAAGCCCTGCGCGTTGCCGATAATCGCGGTGTTGATGCCAATCACTTCGCCCTGCTCGTTTAGCAGCGGCCCACCCGAGTTACCAGGGTTAATCGCTGCGTCGGTTTGGATAAACTGTACGCGCTGGTCGGGAACGCGAATTTGAGAACTGGTTCGCCCGGTGGCACTAATAATGCCAGCCGTGACGGTATTGTCTAGCCCTAGCGGGTTGCCAATAGCGATCGCCCACTCACCCGGACGCAGCTGATCCGAATTACCAATGGCCACCGTCGGCAAATTGCTGGCATCCACCTTAATAACGGCAACATCTGTCAGCGGATCTTCCCCGACCACTTCACCCTTCAGCTCCCGGCCATCTTTAAAGGTCACGGTCACTACGTCAGCGCCTTCTACCACATGCGCGTTGGTCAAAATCGTCCCGTTAGCATCCAAAATAAAGCCCGAGCCAGTGCCGCGCTCAACCCGCTCAGTGGGGGCCTGCTCGGGAACACCCATTTCGCCAAAAAAGTCTCGGAAAAACGGATCGTTGAGAATGCCAGGCCGTCCGCTGCCTCTACTCACGACGGTTCTCGCGGAGTTGATTCGAACGACCGCAGGCCCTACTCGCTCAGCCGCTGAAGCAATAAAGTTAGCGCCGCCCACCAGTCGCTCTGTACCCGCTGCCTGACTCAGCAACACAGGCGTCTCTGCGAAACCTTCTGATAAGCCTTCTGGCAAAACACCCTGGGACGATGGCAAATCTCCGCTGTACTGCAACGTCTCGTAAGGATAGTTTGCGGCGGTATAGTTAGACGATCTGTACTCGGTAACCAACAAAACGGTGCCCGCACTCGCCGCTGTCGTCAACACATAGGAGAGCGATCGCCTTAGCCACGGCTTACGCAGCCACGAATGGGCCGACGCTTTAGCAAGGGGGAGCTGAGGGACAGGTTCGGACTGCTTCATACCTAAAATTTCCAACGATTTCGATTCTGCTTGACTAAGTGATTACGGCCCACCCTGCAAGATTTTCATTCTAAAGAAAGATTCTGAGAATTCGCAGAGAAGCGCCAAGGGTTGGCTTTTGTGTTCTAGCAAATGAAGCAAATCGTCGGGTGTTTGAGGAGTGCCAGTTCCCAAGAAGGTCTAGCCGTAAACAAGTCAGCATTTGTGCCTGTGTTTAAAAGTCTTGAAGGATACAACTGCGTGCGGATAACAGCCTATAATTCGACAAAGCCAAAGCAGCCACCGGGTTAAATGCACTCAGTCATAGATTCTTGACCTGATTTAAGCACCCTTTAAATTTTGAAGCTATAAACATCAACTAAAAAACATCAACTGAAGAATTACCCCGTCTAAGCATCTATCGCTAGCCCCTGCGATTACCCTGAGTACTGTCTTCAAAAAGTTATCTACGCCACATGCAGATATTTCCTGCCAGAAGACGCCGCATCTAGTACTCTAGAAAGTCCTTAACAGTCTTTAGGCTGTTCGCCCTAGTCCATAACATCCCATGTCAACGTCTCACCGGCGTATAAAAGCAAGCAGTGTTACCTTTACTGCCATCTTCAGTGCGATCGCCTCTAAAGGCTCTCGCTAAAGATTTTGCCGCTAGCGCTACTGGCGATAGCATTCAGCAGCATTCCGCTTCTTAAGCGATTGACCGCATAGCAGTAGGACAATCGAACGCCTAACTGCCTAATAAATAGCCCGCTAGCCCCAAAGAAAATTGTCGAGGTTGATTCGGTGACGCAATTAAAAGAAGATCTTTGGAACCAGGTTCTAGCTCAGCTAGAGACACAGCTCAGCAGCCCCACGTTCGAAACCTGGATTAAACCTACCCGAGTCAGCCAGCTCTCTGATACCAAGCTGGTGCTGCTAACCGATAATCCCTTCGCCAGAAACTGGCTGCAAAAGTACTATCTACCGCAGATTTCTCAGGTCGCTGCTGCGGTCATCGGCCACGAAGTAGAAGTCATCATCACCATTAACGACCAAACCAGCCCGCTGGCTGCCGTTAGCACTCAAAAGGAAGCTCAGCTAGATACCAGCCCGTCTTCGTCTGCCTTTGCACCGGCGGCAATCGCCAAGACAGCTAGCGCCAAGACAGCTAGCGCCAATGAGCCTGCCGACAGCGGATTTAGTGCGCTTAATCCCAAAGCTATTTTTTCCCGATTCGTGGTTGGTGCCAACAACCGCATGGCCCACGCCGCCGCGCTAGCTGTGGCCGAGTCACCCGGACGAGAGTTTAACCCGCTGTTTCTCTGCGGCGGCGTTGGACTAGGTAAAACTCACCTGATGCAGGCGGTTGGCCACTACCGCCTGCAAAGTGACCAAAACGCGCGGGTGGCCTATGTTTCTACCGAAACCTTTACCAACGATCTGATTGCCTCTATTCGCCGCGACTCTATGCAGCGCTTTAGAGAGCAGTACCGCGAAGTGGATGTCATTCTAGTGGACGATATTCAGTTCATTGAAGGTAAGGAATACACCCAAGAAGAATTTTTTCACACCTTTAACACGCTGTACGAGGCGGGCAAACAAATCGTGCTAGCCTCCGACCGACCGCCCAATAAGATCCCTAGGCTGCAAGACCGGCTGTGCTCCCGGTTCTCTATGGGGCTGATTGCCGATATTCAGTCGCCCGACTTTGAAACGCGCATGGCGATTCTGCAAAAGAAAGCTGAGTACGAGCAGGTTGCCATCTCTCGCGATGTTGCTGAGTACATTGCGTCTTCGTACACCTCAAACATTCGAGAGCTAGAGGGCGCTTTAACTAGGGCGATCGCCTATACGTCCATCTCAGGGCTAGCGATGACGGTAGACAACTTAGTGCCCGTTCTAGACCCGCCTGCTCAGCACATAGAGTATTCTCCTAAGGCCGTTATCAAGTCCGTTTCGGACGCTTTTAAGATCTCCATAGAAGACCTTAAAAGCAATTCCAGGCGGCGAGAGATTTCCCACGCTAGACAGGTGGGAATGTACCTGATGCGTCAGCATACCGACTTGAGCTTGCCTAAAATTGGCGACCAGTTTGGCGGCAAAGACCACACCACGGTGATGTATAGCTGCGACAAGATTGCTCAGCTCATCAAGCGCGATCTAAACCTGGCGCAGGTCGTTAGAGAGGTGAGCGATCGCATCACCCTTACCTCCGGTAGCTAAACCGAACGCAGCCCGTTCGTTATCCCAGCAGCCTCCTCAGTAATATCCCCAGCAGTCTCCCTGGCTTCGACAATCACGCCCAGTCGAAGCTGGGGATAACTTTTGGCGCGATCGCATCACGCTTCTCAAAAATAAAGCGATCGCAAAATGCAGATGACGGTGCGATCGCATGACTGATCTGGGGTGTGTGCGATCGCATTAGCTTCAAATCAGCGTGAAAAAGCTAAGATATGCAAAGAATTTCCCTGTGGAAAACTACCCTTTTTCTGTGGAAAACCTGTGGAAAAGATGGGGATAACTTTTGGCCTACTGTGGAAAAGAATTCGTCAATATTCGAGCCTGTGGATAACTCCCATAGTTTTCCACAAGTTTTCCACAGGGCCCTAATCGCTGTATCCCAGTCGGCCCTAAGGCTCTAGGATCTTTTCCACAGTTTCCACAGGCTCTACTACTACTATCTTGAATAATATTTTAAAAGAAATATAGAAGGTTTAGAGGGAAAGAAATTTCAAAACCCAAATCCAAAGTCCCCAGGAAGCAGCGCTAACAGAGTGATACTATTGGGCATCTCCAAAACCGTGCTTGCCAAGGCAGAACGCTTTAGAAACTAATCCTCTTGCCCTATTCCAACGGTTTCCCACCCAGACATGAGATTTAGCTGCTCCCAAGCCGACTTCAATACCCACTTCTCTCTCGTCAGCCGTGCGGTTCCGTCGCGTCCGAGCAAGCCGGTTTTGGGCAATGTCCTGGTCAAAGCCAGCACCGATACACAGCAGGTCACGCTCATCGGGTTTGACGAAACGCTAGGCATTCAAACCTCTTTTCTAGCCCAGGTAGACCAGAGCGGAGCGCTCACCCTACCCGCTAAGCTGCTAGGCGACATCGTATCTCGCTTACCCAACGAAGACATCGACATCAGCGAAGATGACGACGAGCCGGTCGTCACACTGTCTTGCTCTGCCGGACGCTACCAGGTCCGCGGACTCAGCGCCGAAGACTATCCCAGCCTGCCGGAAGTAGAGTCTACAGAAACCGTCAAAATCTCAGCAGATGCTCTGTTAGAAGGGCTGCGCGGGGCGCTCTTTGCCATCAGCTCAGACGAAACCAAACAGGTGCTCACGGGTGTTCACCTCACTGCCGATGAGGAAAGCCTCGAATTTGCCGCGACCGACGGGCACCGGCTGTCCGTAGTCAGAACGGTAGAAGAGTCCGGTTCACCCGTTACCAATTTGCAAAGCAGCGTAACGATTCCAGGCAAAGCGCTACGCGAACTAGAACGCATCCTCCAGATTTACCCCAGCAGCGAGCCGGTTGCCTTCCAGCTAGACGAGACTCAGGCCGTCTTTGACCTAGGGCAGCAGCGCATCACCACCCGCCTGCTAGAGGGCCAGTACCCCAACTATCGCCAGCTCATTCCCAGCCAGTTCGAGCGCCAGCTCACGATAGACCGCAAGCAGTTCACCGCTTCGCTAGAGCGTATTGCTGTCATGGCCGATCAGCGCAACAACATCGTTAAGCTCTCTATCAACAACGAAGCGAGTTCTCTTTCTCTATCGGTAGAAGCCCAAGAAGTCGGCAATGGCCTAGAGACGCTACCCGCGCAAATTACCGGCGAAGATCTAGATATCGCATTCAACGTTCGCTATCTGCTCGAAGGACTCAAAGCTTTGCCGTCTGCAGAAATTCAAATTCAGTGCAATACGGCCACTAGTCCTTCGGTGCTAACGCCTCTAGGCGGCACAAAAATCACTTACCTGGTTATGCCAGTGCAGATTCGCAGTTAGGCCTCAATTAAGCCTCAGTGAGCCTCAGTGAGCGCTTAATCCTTCGCCAACGATGCGCCCAGCGGTCGTCTACGGCCACTGCCGATGCAGATACATGCCAATACACTGCCGATGCAGATACATTACCGATGCAGATAAGCCCCAGGCTGATGAAGCCCCGTATAGATAACAAGAAATATTGATTAACTGCGCTTTGGGCCACAGAACTTTTACGAGTTAGCGGGTACTTTACAAGAGGGAGCTGGCGTTAGCAGCCTAAAAAGGCGCTGAATTCAACCTCCGCTTGTAAACTTAGTTCTCTAGAAACAGACTTATGGATTTGATGTTAGCCGCCTTGATATTTGGTGCTGTTCTCGTTGTTTTTAGTAAAGAAGTACTCGGCAGCTAATCGCCAATCGCGAAAGAATGCAGCTTGTTAGACAATGCACAAAATAAACGGCGCGCCAGATGATCAAAAGATCTGGCGCGCCGTTTGCCGGTTTAAGCGTGGTTGCAGTAGGCCTAGCTGCCAACGTTTTTGAGCAACTGGATAGCCCATCGTTGCCCGGTGAGCTATCTAGCCTTTTGTTCCAAAGAAATCAACTCTATAGTCCGAAATTTTAACGCCCGTTTCGGCCTCTACCTGCGCAATTAGCTCAGCGGGCAGCTCAAGCTTAATGTCGATAATCTGGTTGGTGTCGGTGCAGTTGATGTGGCTGTGCGAAGAACTAATATGACCGTACAGCCGACCGTCGGAACGCTCGACGCATTCGATAATGCCCTGGTCGGATAGCGCCTCTAGGTTCTGGTATACAGAAGTATGGCCAATCTCTCGACCCAAGCGGTTTAGCCGGTCGTAGATATCCCTAGCCGACAAATGCTCTTGAATCTGCCAGAGCAACTCTAGAATATATCGCCGCTGACGACTCAGCCGCATCCCTAGTGACTGACACCGCTCAATCGCATCTTCTAAAGATTCAATAGGTGCAACAATATCAGATGATGTTTGCATAGCGAGAGACACAGTGTCTGAAGAAGAGTCTAAATCGTAGTCACTACTACTTTAGCTCGAACTCAAATTAATTGTCTATTTTGGCTGGACGATAGAATCTTCCGTACGGATAAAAGCTTCTTTTTGGGCTTTCTTTTATTTCTCTTTTCTCAGCGAGAATTTAGGGCCGTCCGCTGTCTCCGTCGAAGCAGCGACTTCAGCGGGTGTCGTTTCAATCGCTACTTCGGAAGTGGCCTCAGCGCCGAGTGGGGCTAGTAGCGGCAGCTGGTTTTGTGGGGCTACGGGTCGTTCTTCGACGATGGGCTGTTCGCGACTTTCAAGTGCAGGCTCGTGGAGTTGAGGCTCATGGCGTTGAGCTTCCTCAAGCAAATTATTCGTCTCGTCGGCGATCGCTTCATAGCGGTCATCCTGTTCACCCAAAGCAATCCTATCGTCTTCAAATACCAGTCTGTCGTCAAGTTCCGGCTTATCGCTGACTAAGGTGTTTGCTTCCTCGACTTGCAACTCTTCAACCTGCGCCTTCTCAGCCTGTACCTTCTCAGATCCCACTTCCTCAGAACTTGCCGCTTCAAATCCTACCTCTTCAAACCCTACCGACGCATCGGATAGTTCAACGTCTGCTGGCTCAGCCGTAAAATCTGACTCAAGCGAGAAGTCTACGGCGGCAATAGGCATAGACTGACTCAACAGAGAACGCTTCATAGTCGCGTTAGCACTGATGATAGGTAGCTTATGAAGACCGTTAAGCTGTCCTAAGTTTTCATCCTTGTAGGCTCGAAAGGCTTGGTCAATGGCGGCCATGCGGCGTTCTTGATCGCGCTGAATGCTGTACGGATTATTTCCTAGGCCCGGTGCGTCCCAATCTTGTCTTTCTGGGTCGAAGTACGCCTGAGTTCGCGCCCACACAATCGCGGCTTCGCCCGATTTACCTTGCTTATAGGCTTCTGCTAGCCGCTCTATGTAGCCGCCTCTATCTAGCGCTGCCAAAGGTGCCTGGTTCGCTAAATCTAGTCCGTTTAGCCGAACTTCTATCGACAGCGGTACGTTCCACTGCGCTGCTTTTTCCTTTAGCTGTAGCTCCTGATGCTGTAGCCGTCTTAGCTGCTTTTCGTCTGCCTCTTCTGGAGAAACCGCCCCGTGCTGATAGGAAAACGTCCCCAAATTCCACACGCCGTTACCCGGATCGGTATGGCCGTAGTAGGCCATCGTCTTTTGTCCGTCCGATCTTCTTGTGCCTTCCGCGCTGCCAACCGTGCGAGCCACCAAAGAGTCAGAACCTCCTTCATAAATCCAATCTTCGAGGATATCTGCTTCAAGAATATTGGCTGCATTCAGTGCAGATGTGTTTTTTGGACTGTGGGCTAGCCGCTGCTGAAGCGACTTCACCACCTTGTCAGACTCTAACCGGGTTGGATGAGTCTCGGGAGTGGCGGCTAGCAGACTTTCAGCGGCGCGATCGAGCGTAAAGGCTGCGGCTATCGTGTCCACCTTCTCACTCTGCTGGCGACCGCTGGCAAAGGGCATGGCCAAGTCATCTTGCGCAAACCGCAAGGCCATGTCTTCACTTTTTGAGGGCGCTACCTCTATCGCTTCTAGTTTTGCTGCTTCTAGTTTTGCTGCTTCTAGTTTTGCTGCTTCTAGTTTTGCAGCCTCTGATTCTTTGAGCGTTTTCGTGTCTATATCTGACGTATCTACATCTGAAGACGATATGGGTGGCAGGCTTTCCTGATAGCGAACGAGTGACTCATTGGCCTGCTGTTCAGTTGGATGCGCAATCGGAAGCTCGAAGGTAACCGCGAGCTTGTCTTCTGCGCTAACCGATGTAGAGGCTAGTAGCAAGCTGAAAATAGAGAGGAGGGGCCAGCAAAATCTGAGCGATGCAGACAGGTAAGACATTGCAATAGTAGAGAAATTACACTTGGTTAGATAAACAACAGTCTTTAGATAAATAGTTCTGCAGTACTATATTGTCAAAGTGGTTTGGAGTACCTGGTGCAGTTATAAGGTGCTTTATAGGCGATCGCATTACTTCGCGATAGCTTTTTCCAAAATACCTCTCGCCGGTTCAACAATAATCCAGGTGCCGTCTGGCTGTTTGCGCAGCGTAGCAAAGCTGATGTAGCTTCCTTTCCCTAGCGCTCGACCTTCTTTTACTTCTCCATAAGAAACCTGACGAAGACCGCACAGCCGAAACAAGTAGGCCGGAATCTCGGGCGTAGAGTAAAAGTCGCAGCCTTTTAGCTCGCTTGGCTCTATTAGCCCATCAAAAGGGGCTTTGACTCGAACGCCTTTTTTTAATACCAGAGAAATGTCTCCCAAACTGCCCGAAACCAGGCTACCCGATATATCATCTCCAGGATTGAGCACCCACTGCTGCTTTAGCACAATCGATCTCGGCTGAGGGGCCAAGCGTCCTGCGCAGCTGCTCAGCATACTGCCTAGCGCGATCGCCCCTACACCCAAAAACAAGCGCTGCCATAAACCTGACAATCGCACCCCCCAGATAGGCCAAATCGCCATCGCCTTAATACTTAAACCGATATCCGGCATACTCGTCCTTTTCGTACAGAATCACTAGGGCCACACTAGGGTCAAAGGCGAGCGGATAGGCTTCTCTTTCGGCCTCTACGCCCGCTCGAATGCTAATGCTAGAGAGCTGACAATACGGCTCTTGAACAATTTGGCGGATGCGATTTATGCTGTCTCTTTCAGGCACTGCTAGCAGGGCTAAAAGCTGTTCTCTCGAAAGCTTAGCCGTTTCAACAATATCTGTCTCACAGCTCTCACGAAGGTGACGAATTGCGCTATTTCTATCTGGGCTAGCAAACGCAAAAGAGTCGCTGATGAAGCTTTCAACCTGATGGGTGTCTAGCATTAGAGCAACTAGCGATACGACTAACCCAAAAGCAATCAGCGGCTTTATGTTTTGTATGCGGGCGGTGGATGTCATAGTCAATACTCTTCTATCAATATTCTGTCTATATATCGCGGGCCTATAGCTGTGGAGCTCCTTTATCAAAGAGACTTTAAAAAGAACCGCTGACAAACAGCCCAAGGGCAGCTAGCGCTAACCGATACATCAACGTACTGTTAGAAGACTTGGCAACAAACAGCAGGTAGACGGCAGCGCAAAAGAGCCCAAGCGGCGCTATCCAGAGGATGGGCTGAAAAATAGGGAAGACAGCAATAACGGTCTTAATCGCTATTCGCGCCACAATCGCCGCTGCACTAAAACAAATGGCGCCGTCTGCAAGCGAGAACTCTTGATTGGTGGGATAGCGCTCAACGTGCTGCTCTGTAGCTAGCGCTTCTGAGAAGGGTCTTCTAGGTGCGCTAGGCATAGAGCGTAAACTAGCCTTCCACAGTTTGTTGAGGCCACTGAAGGCGTTGCCTAGCTGTTCTCTCATAGGCATTAAGCTAGGCGTTAAGCCGCCGTTCTCGCTTCGCCGCTGAGCGCGAGCGGCACCGCTGGCTATTCGGGCGTTCTGTGTGGGCCTTCTGGTTTCACCAATGGGCTGAGAAAATGGGACGACAGCGGGCAGGGCTGCCGAGTGGCGATTGCCCCGCAGCACGGCGGCATTCTCGATGGCTTCTTCTTCAGCGCGGCGCAGATTGATGCTGTAATCGTTCAGCGTGAAATGACCGCTGTTGTCTCTTTCGATAATAGGAACGTGAGAAGCCGCATAGCGATCGAAGAAACGGTTGATGATCTCTAGTTGAGGATGGTCGTGAATGCCCTGACGCGCGAATGCGATCGCGGCCTGCTGAGCCGTTCTTTTCAAAGCTAAAATGTCTTTGATCTGCTGCTGCGAACGGTTGTTGATGTCCATAGCTCGCAGCTCTAGCCGATGGATTTCCTGAGTGATTAAGTCGTTTTCGTAGGCGGCTGGCTCTGTGACAAAAGGCTGGCGCGGCGCATTGTTAGAGATTTCCGAAGATATTTCAGCAGCAGGGCTTTCTTGATGCGATCGCTCTTGAAGCGTACCAATTGCCCTGGCAACTGAAAAAGCCGCCGCTTGCGATGGGTAAAGCTGAGCCGATTCGACATGGAACGCAAGCTGCTCGCTGGTCTGCGCGGCCCTAGGTGCGCCTCTCTCGTGCAGGCTCCTATTGTGAATAGCGCTACCTTGAGGCGATCTATTCTGCGGCTGCTTACTATAAGCGTTTTTAACTTCTTTCTGAGCAGGCAAGAAGGGATCGTAGCTGTCTCCTCTAGTCTGCTCAACGCTCAGCTTCTTCAGCTTTTCTTTGACTACAGCGTATTTTTCCATTGCAGTATGTTTTGCCTCCCAAAACACTATCTCCAAACCATCATCTAAAGAGCAATGGAAGATAAGCGCCTCTCACTGCTTGGTACAAGTGTACTATATCTGTACTAGATTGCAAGCTTTTATTTTTGAGAGTGTCTGGTGTTTGCTGAATTCCTTTGGTACTCGTGCTTTCAAAGAACTTCTGAAGGGATATTTGCGTTCTTTTAAGCACCTATTTTTCGCATTTGTACTAATACTTGCACTTACGGCATGAGACTAATGTACTAGTTATTGGCGGCGAACGTACTATTTCCCCAACGAGCATTCGACGAGCATTCAATGAGCATTCAATGAGCCATAGAATAGAGTCTTTGGGCATATCAATCTGTCTCAATGCTTTTTTGACCTAGCAGCTCACCTTGGGAAATCTAGGTGTAAAGGCTGGCGATCGCCCGTCCTAAATGAAGCCGCTTGAGCATAAATGGCAGGTGAAATCTATCTAATGGCCTATCTTCCGATGGTTTATCTACAGGGACCTGCCTGTATAGAACCTGTATAGAATATGGCGTAAGGTCACTAGCTTAGGTCTTATACTAATTCTCTGTCATGCCTGATGCCTGCAACATGCCAAGGGGCTGACCCAAATTTTTGCACCCATTCCTTAACAGTTATAAAAAACGAGCCTGTTTCAATGGTTAAAGCTGATCGACGCTTATCCCAGCGTATCGCCAAACTATTAGACAACCCTGCGCCCCGTTCTCGCCCCGGTCGCAAGGTTAGCCGCGTTCATCACAACATTGAGGCCGACAACCCTTTCTATCACACGGCGATGGCGGTTCTGCTAGCAGGACAGGTAATGCACCGGCTGCTGCAAGGGCGTATTGGCCAGCGGCAGATTATGGATCATCTAATGTGCGCGGGGCCACGCTGTCTGGCCCCGGCGATTATGACTAATATCTGTGCGGGCATTATCTTTGCTACCCAGTCGGCTAGAGAGATGTCTCAGTTTGGCTCTATCAGCTCTTTGGGAAGCGTATTCGCGGCTGCCTACTGCCGAGAGCTAGCGCCGCTGCTGACGGCCGGTGTACTAGCTTGCCAGGTCGGTTCGGCGTTTGCCGCCGAAATTGCTGCTATGAAGCTCACTCAGCAGATAGATGCGCTTAAAATGCTGCGCACTGACCCTATTGATTATTTGGTGATGCCTAGGGTGATTGCCTGTGCCATTATGCTGCCAATCCTCACCATTTTAGGGCTGTGTTTTGGCGTGGCGGGTGGCGGCCTCATCACCACCACCGTCTACGATTTGTCGATGACTAGCTTTTTAGACGGTCTGCGGAGCAATTTGCAGGTGGCCGACGTGCTGAGGATTCTCGCTAAGGCCGTTGTCTTTGGTGGGGTGATTGCGATCGCAAGCTGTAGTCGAGGTCTAACAGCAGCAAGGCACGGTCGAGGCGTCGGCGAGTCGGCAACTGCTGCTGTGGTCACCGCCTGGGTAGGACTGTTTACGATCGATCTTTTTCTCTCTGGCCTGGTGCTGTTTAGAATGCTGCATTAGGAAATACTGCACGACAGATGCCGCACGACAGAAAATCTAACTATCACGGCTCTTTCACCTCACCGTCACACAAAAGTCACATCGACCTAGCACTATGTTAATCAGGAGTGATTAGTTCGCTTCCTCACACCACCCAAACCGATACTGCTCAACGACGAATGATCGTCTCCAGCGGTGTCGGTTTTTTTTACATTTAGACAATTACATTTAGACAATTAGGTTTGGGCAATTGGGTTTAGGCAATTCGGTGCTCGGCTATGCACTAGCCGTATTCACTCGGCTCTCAAACTGCTGATTGTAAAACTGAGCATATCTACCTTTTTGAGCTAGCAGCGCCTCGTGCGTTCCAGACTCTAAGATCTGACCTTTTTCTAAAAATAGAATGCGATCTGCCTGGCGCACGGTGCTCAACCGGTGAGCAATGATGAACACCGTGCGGTTTTGCATGGCCCGCTCTAGCGCCTCTTGTACGAGCGCTTCCGACTCGGGGTCTAAGGCGCTGGTAGCCTCATCTAAAATCAAAATTCGCGGGTTCAGCAAGATGGCACGAGCGATCGCAATTCTCTGCCTTTGCCCACCCGAAAAATTCGTCCCGCGCTCTCCCACCCAGGTGTGATACCCCTGCGAAAACTGGCTGATAAATTCATGCGCGTTCGCTACCTTGGCCGCTGCCTCAATCGCCGCATAGTCCAGCTCCGTTTGGCCATAGGCAATATTCTGTGCCACCGTCCCCGAAAACAGCGTCGTCTCCTGCGGCACCGTCCCAATCTGATGGCGCAAGCTGCGAATCGTCACGCTCTTAATATCAATGCCATCCACTAGCACCTCGCCCACCTGCGGATCGTAAAAGCGAGTGAGCAAATTCACAATCGTGGTTTTGCCCGCACCCGAAGGCCCGACTAGCGCCACTACTTCACCAGGGCTTACCTGTAGATTCAAATTGCTTAGAACAATGCTTTCTTCCTTAGAGCGGCCATCTGAATCACCCGGTAGAGCGTTCTGGAAGTCCGAGCGGTAGCTAAAGCTAACGTTGCAATAATCTACTTTGCCAACGATAGGCGGTAGCGGTTTTGCCTCCGGACGTTCTATTAACGTTGGCTGCAGGTTCATTAGCTCAAATACGCGTTCAGCCGAAGCTTCTGTCTGTTTGTAGAGATTGTATTGCTGGGTGGCTAAATCAATTGGGTTGATGAGAATTGCAATAATCGTGAGAAAGGTCACAAATTCTTTGGCTTCTAAGTTGCCAATAGAAATTTGCCATGCACCCACTAAAAACAGCAGCATCACGCTCAGCGCTTCAAAAAATCCTAGCACCGGATACTGCACCGCCGTTATATGCTCGGTTCTGTACTTCGCATCTCGATTCTGCTTAGCCCGCTCAGAAAACCGCTTCACTTCGTAATCTTGGGCGGCAAATGCCTGCACAATTCGAATGCTGCCAAAGACTTCTGTGAGTAGAGAAGATAGCCCGGAAATCTCTGTCTGGTTACGCCGAGAGAGTACGAGCTGCCGCTGCCCGAAGAAGCTAATCAGCAG
>Ga0115546_1001103_pt1 | contig 17227 bp, 14 predicted proteins | sample COGITO_mtgs_1004_FD_87186 | JGI IMG/M metagenome (GOLD analysis project Ga0115546, IMG submission 87186) | Pelagic marine microbial communities from North Sea - COGITO_mtgs_100413 | ecosystem: Environmental > Aquatic > Marine > Epipelagic | place: Germany:Helgoland, sampling site Kabeltonne...
CAGCTGCTAAGCTGTATTACGGTAAGTTGGGTTTTGATTATGATGAGCGTTGTTGGGTTTTACCACGAGATCGTAACCTCATCTAAGGTTTGCTTATTTCAAAACTGATAGGCAAGGCCGCTTCATAAGGCTTTAGCAAGCTCATGGTTTGTGCCAAACATGCTATAGTGATTAGGGGGAAATTGTACAGCAACTCCAGTATGAACCTGACCGGCAGGACAAGGTTTCACTATGACAAAAAAAGTCAAAATTTCTGCGCTAGGGTTGGAGCAGCTACGCTACTTAGTGTTGCTTGGCTCTACATTGAGCGTGGTATTTTCCAGCGTTTATATTTTTAGTAGCATGTTTGACTTTCAAAACCAATTACAGCTTCAACAAACCTCAATAGAAAATATGGCGCTGTCTACATCATCTATTGCTGCCTGGACTTTAGACGAGCGCCTAGCGCTGAGCAGTTTGCAAAGCTTAACCTTGCTCGCGGATATTGAGCATTTACGATTATATGACGATCATGGCGTGCTGTTAGCTGAGATCAAAGAAAATAGAGCCAAACCGTCCTTATTTGTCAGTATGTTTCATCGGCTGATAGCGCCCGGCTATTTAGCGGCCAAGCAAAAATTGTACATTGATATTGGCGGCGAATTTATTCACGCGGGTTTTCTTGATTATAAATTATCTGCTGTCGCCATGATACAAAAATTTCTTGGTTCTGTTGGTTTAATTCTTTGCCTCATTTTTGCGCAAACTCTTGGCACGGCGCTCATAGTATTACTGTATTCTTATAAAAAAATAACCAGACCAATAGACACCATGATTCAATTTTTTCGAAGCTGGGAGCAAGAGGATTTTCTGAATCGACCAATTCTAGAGAGAACCTCAAGTTTTAAAGGTGAGATTAAAGCATTGGTTTTATCGGTGAATCATTTACTGACTGATTTTTATCGCCATCAAGATCAATTAATTCACCTTGCAACCATTGACTCTTTAACGCAAATTTATAATCGCAATGAAATTTTTAGCCAGCTTCGACAGCTGACGATTGTTGATGTCCAGCAAGATCAAACCAATGATACTTATGGTACCTCGCAACGGCAAATTGCAATTATTTTTCTTGATCTTGATCGGTTTAAACATATTAATGATTCGTTAGGCCACGACTATGGTGACAAACTACTTCAAGTGCTGGCAACCAGGCTCATTTCCCTCTCTGCCTCCAAGGCTATTGTTGGTCGTTTAGGTGGTGACGAATTTTTAATTTTGTATGAGTATGGCCAAGAGTTTGATACTCTCGAATTATTTTTACAAGATCTTATGCATGTTATTGAACAACCAGTGACTATTCTTGAAAAAACTTTAAGTACCGGCTGTAGCGCAGGAGTTGCTCTATTTCCTCAGCATGATCGTAGCGTTAACGGTCTTCTTAAATGCGCTGACCTTGCTATGTATTCTGCCAAAAAATTAAAGCAACGCTGGGCTTTTTTTTCGGAAGAAATGGAGCAACTCTTGCGCAAGCGAGAGTTGATTGCTCAGCGTATGAGCCAATCACCGTTGGACGAACTGTTTTGCTTGTATTACCAACCCAAGCTTGATCTAACGCTTGGGCGCTATATTGGTTGTGAGGCTTTGCTGCGTTGGAAGAGTGATGAAGAAAGCAACTCAATTTATGACACTATTGTCGTTGCTGAAGAAATAAATGCTATTGGCTGTATCGGGCAGTGGGTATTTCAATCAGTATGTGTGCAGCTTGCTAAGTGGCAATTGGCTGGTTTGGATGTGCATATTGCGTTTAATGTGTCTGCAGCTCAGCTGTTAGATTTAGATTTTGTAGATAAGTTGGTGTTGGCCATCGAAGACACCAAGGTAGATCCTCGTGGCTTAGAAATGGAAATTACTGAAACCATGCTAATGGCGGATTTTGAAAAGAATAAAGCTGTATTGCAGCAGGTACGGCAACTTGGTATTCGCATTAGTCTTGATGATTTTGGCACAGGTTATTCTTCTTTAGCTTACCTGGCTGATTTTGAATTTGACGTCCTTAAAATAGACCGAGCATTTATCGCAAAAAGCGACAAAAGCAATTCGTTACTCGCCACTATTATTTCAATTGCAAAAACTTTGGGGCTTGACACAGTGGCAGAAGGCATTGAAACTCAGGCTCAAAAAGCGCAATTGCTAGCATTAGGGGCAAATATACATCAAGGATTTTTATATTCGAAACCAGTACCCTTGCGGTTGATTGAACCTATTTTTATGAACCAACGGTGAGCAAGTGAGTAGATAGCAAAAGAGTGGTGGATGTAAACGTTATGATTGAAAATATACAATTGTTAGCAACCCAGCTTGCTGATAAAGTTGCAAAAAAATACCGAGTCGAGCCGATTAAAGCCAAGACTTATATTGTACAATACTGGGCTAAACACTTTGATCTCCAAACTCTTTGCAGTGCAGCGCCAACTTTAAAATCTATTACTCGAACTCGATTGTATAAAGACGCCGAACGTGAGGTCACGCGAAAACTGTATTATGAGCTCCGGCGATATCAAGCGGAACAAGATGTTGACCAGTTGGTTCAAGCGTTAAGATCAGCTCAGACGCTTGAGTCAAAAGATCATGCTCGACAGCAACTAGTGCAAAATCACGTCAGCACTCATGAGCGACTGGCTCATCTAGAGGAGTTTTGGCAGTTGGTCTGTTGTTATGTGCCTTCTCAATCTCGAATTTTAGATGTGGGCTGTGGTATTTTACCGCTTGTTTTTCCGTTCCAGACCGCAAGCGTTCAAGAGTATCTCGCTTTAGATCGTAGTCAAGATTCTATTGATACCATTACGGCATTTCAAGAAGCGTATGACATTCAATGTTTAAGCGCTCGGCAATGGTCCATTCAAGATGGCTGGGCTGGTGTAGAGCCGCACACCTATGATGTGGCGTTTCTGTTTAAATTAGTACCAGTTGTGGCTCGGCAAGAGCCAAGTTCTTTAACGGTGCTAAGCCAGGTACCAGCGAAACGACTTATACTCACCGGTTGTAAAAAAGCCATGGTAAAACAGCGTGATATTAGTCGTCGAGAACGAACCTTATTGCAGCACTTTATGGGCAGTGCTTCTATGCAGCTCATTGATGAATTTGAAACAGCAGATGAAATCGGTTTTGTCTGCGAACCTTTGCAGTAACCTATTAAGCGACTTATTTGAGGATGTCTATGAGCACATTATTGAGCGTTAATTTGAATAAGATCGCTTTACTGCGTAATTCTCGTGGTCGAGATTTTCCAAACTTGCTTGACTTTGCCAAACGAACTCTCGAGCTAGGTGTCAAAGGTTTGACTGTTCATCCACGACCAGACGAACGCCACATCCGTCGACAAGATGTGAAAGATTTAGCTACATTAGTCAAGGACTATCCTCAAGTGGAGCTGAATGTAGAGGGCTTTCCATCACCAGCATTTATTGATTTGATTCATGAGACCAAGCCAACTCAGGTCACTTTGGTACCAGACACTGAGCAACAATTAACATCAGACCATGGCTGGAATCTTAAGGATAATTTGGAACCGCTTATTGTTGCCTGCCGACAGCTTCGAAAAAGTGCTGGTCGCGTGGCAGTGTTTGTTGACCCAGGCGCTGAAGTGGCCCGCTTAGGTGGTGTTTGTGACCGGATCGAGCTTTATACTGAACACTATGCGCAAGGCTATGAGGCAGGTAATGATCCTTTGCTTATCATACAGTTGTATCAAAAAACAGCGGCACAAGCGATTCATGCCGGTTTGAAAGTCAATGCAGGTCATGATTTAGACCTCCAAAATCTGGCGCAATTTTTAAAAATTAATCATATTGATGAGGTGTCGATAGGTCATGCTTTGACTGTTGAAGCCTTGGCTATGGGTTGGGAGGCGGTCATCAACAAGTATCTCAAAATCTGCAACCAGGCGCAAAGACCCTTAAAGCTTTAACTTAATTCAAAATTTTACGTAAGAAAAAAGAGCTCTAGTGGCCTGTTCTACGAATGTCTGGCTATACTGAAATTGAGATCAATATTTGCGCACGTATAATAATAGCGACACTCCAAACATGTGATCTCGCTTTATCTTGAGTTTGAAACACTCTAAAACAGATGGATGTGATTTTGAACTTTGAATATTAACGATTGCTGAGTTGAGAAAATAGCCAGTATGTTCGATCGAAGTACTCAAAAAACGCAAGAAGTGATTTTCTTTATCAACGATGGCGGTGTTGAAAAAGAAATGATGTTTACAGAGTTCGAAGCTGTTTTAGACGGTGTTGTCGGGCTGACTGAATTTGCGGATTCGACGGTGTATTGTGTGTTTGTCACTATCAATCCAGGTTTAACGCCTCAAGCTTTTGTCTTTTTTACCATTAGTTTCGATGAGAAAGGCGAGCCGCCTGAAATGTGGAATATTCCATTTCAAAATCTCATTCAAAAAAGTGCTCGAGCAAGTATGGGGGCATTTGAAGCCAAGGTCGTCACTCGATCAGCGTGCGCCATTGAATGGCATCGGGACGGACTTTGGGACCCATCTAGTGAAGTGGTAGACCAACTGTTGCACGCTATTCACGAAAATCGCCTTTGCTTATCAACTACAACGGTTGATGACGCTCATTCGGCCCACGCAGTGCCAAGCTTTGCCTCCGGTCCAGTCATGAATTTTAGCGCGCATCAGCAAAAATCAAAAGTGCCGACAGCACAGACCATGCCTTCCTTACCTGACCTAGTACAAGAAGTGGCAGCAAAACTTTCCCATGCAGGTGGGTTGAACCAAGAAGCAACGCGAGCTTTGGAAAAAGAACTTGGTACTACCATTAAAGATTTAAACTCAGAATTACAAGCAATGGGCGGCAAAGCATCGGAGCTTGAAGAGAAAAATTTCAGTTTAAGAGAGCAAATGCTGGCACAAAAAACAGAATTTGCCGCGCAAATGAAAGAACAAGAGGCGCGGTTTATCGAGAAAACTGTGAAAGCGGTTGCAGAGTCTCGGCAGGCGTTAAAACAAAAGTATGAGAAAAAGCTTAAAACCTACGAGCAAGAATACAAGTCTCGTTACTCTTCAAAGGTCAGTGCTATAAAATCGTCCGCATCTGTTGCTAGTGAAGCGCTGCATGAAAAGAGCGCTTTGCTTGCTGAAAAAGATCAGTTACTCGTCGAGAAAAAAGAAAAATTAGAAGAGTTAATGCAGCTTGATCAAATGCAAAAAGAGACAATTGTTGAAAAAGATCAACGAATAGAGGCGTTTGAACACAAAGTAAAACAACTGTCTGAAGAACTAGCCACTTTTCGTAAAGAAAAACTGCGCTTAATGGCCAATGGCGCTGATAAATTTTTTGAGCGTTTAGAAAAATCAGGTTTAAATTTTATTGCGTTTCATCCAGGTGCAGGTCATGTATCGGTCTCAGTAAGTCGAGTGGCGGATTATCTGAATAACCCCCCAGCATTTGCCGCAGAAAAGGTTGGTTTGGCGGAAGAGGCCTATTTATACTGGCTTCATCATTATGAACACCCTTGTTGTCAGGCACCAATCATGGGCGGCAAGACCTGCGGCCAAAAGATTTCTCGTCATGAAAACCCAAGAGACTTTTCTCCAGGCATGTCTGATCGTTGTGAAAAACATCGAACTGGTGTGAGCGCGGCAGGGCGAGTCTTTTCGTCCTAAACATACTAATACTACACATACAATCTTCAATAGCAGTATGCTTGTAAAATTCATGCAAGGTCGGCACAAGGTGAGACTTACAAGTAAAGTAAGAAAACTCAGGCGCATTTCGATTTTTGGCCATTGGGGCAATAACGTACCACCATGAGCGTTTACGACTCACTCGGGAGCCCAAATATAATCAAGTTCGCCAAATCCTCTACCACTTCTATATTGCGCCTGCTCTTCACAAAACTCATCCATATCTTGAGTAATAACCTTGTCACTATCCCATGGATTGATATACGAAACTGTATTATTCTTGGTATCAATATTAGTCATTGCAAGTGCGTGAGCTTTGCCTTCTGGGACCTGAGTCCCATTCCAACCAGAGGTTGACAAGAGGACATTTCCTGAACCTGAGGTTTCTTCAACCTGAGTCAAAGCGTCACGCACACTCTCTGGCGTGTCATCAAAAGAGGCCCTTTTGGTGTGACCATCAGTAAGCAAATTAAGCGTTTCTGAGGATTCTGCACCATCATAACTATAATTACTATTATTAATGCCGCCATGATATTTTCGAGCGGCGAGCTCAAGAATAGCAATATCTTTATCTTGAGTCACACCACCATTGTTTGCAATTAATTCTTCTTCCGTTACCCTAATTGACGGGTTCGTTCTATCTCCCTTAAATTTAACATCATAAGTGCCATCGCCATTATCAGTAATGGTTTCCTTAAGGATTTTTCGACCTTCTTCCGTCTGATTCAAAGATATAGCGGTTGCTAATACAGTACAGCTACCGTTAGAACCTTGTTCAAAAGAACCTATTTGACCGTCACTTCCTCTTCTAAAACGGGTCGGTTCTGTATTATCTTTACCATTATCAGCAACATAAGTTTTTCCATTTTGGTCCTTCCAAAGTCGAGTCTCATCACGATCTGCCTGGTCTGTGGCGGTTAGCTTAAGTCCTTCGTAGGTGTAAAGTACATCACCTGCTTTGGCATTTTTCATATCATCGCCGTTGTTAACCTTTGATCCATCAGGCTTATAAACACCCGATTCTTTCATCGATTTAATTTGACCGTTGTCGTCGTTATCAGACTTTATGATGAAACCTTTTTTGCCGGTCTCCTCATTTGTGAGAACGCCACCTACATCTCTACTACCTGTAAATCGAGTCCCGTCATTCCCTGTAATCTTAGAACCTGCAGGTATCACTTCATTTTTACCATAGGCCTCACCAGTTTTTGGATTTACAGCATCACCCGGTTTGAGATCGGTGATTTTGCGATTATAATCAATACCATCATCTATGTTTTCTTCTACTAAATTAGCTTTTTTGCTAAAAGCGGAATTAGACGCTTCTTTCGCTTCTTTACCTGTAACAGGTTGTGCTTTTCCATTAGCATCAATATATGTCACGTTAGCGTCATCTGCGGGTTCACCTTTGTATACACCACTGCTTGGTTGATCAACTATATCGCCTGTTTTTAATTGCGTTAATACGCCGTTATCAGTGATTGAATACAATCCTTCGCCCCCTTCTTTGGACCAGGTACCATCTTTATTGCTGGTATAGGTTCAAGCGTTATCACCTATTTTAATCTCATAAGCGCCTCCAGCTGGCCTAGCGGCACGAATAATATCTGTACGATCTTCAAAATCGGGACTATCCGACTTTGCTGCCGATGCCGAACCTTGTTGATATGACTCCGAAGCACGTTGGGCTTTAAGATCTTTATGGGCGGCCGTGAATTCTTTGTGAGACAGGACTGCTTTATCATCATCAGTATTTGCTTTAACGTAAATGTCTTTAGCCTCTTTTGCGTCTATATCATATTCTTCTTTTGCATAGGCGACAAATTCGTCCTCGTTCTTGGGTGGTTCACCGGTTTTACTATAGATTTCACTAGCATTCGGTGCATCTCCAACTCTTGTCATAGTATTGTCCTTTTTGTTGTTGTTGGTTCATGCTTAAAGTCGGTTCACGTTTTTATCTGAGAGACTTTTTAGCTATTTTTGTTATTTCGAACAATTCGAATTGAAATAATTATCAATTTTTTTTGATATTAATGAATAATTTTAACAATGTAGCTTCTCTACAAAAATTGAGGTACTTGGATGTTAATTTTTCAATATATATCGTCGTGTAGATGTTAAGCGGACTGGAATTATGCTCGAATCTAGTGTTTGAGGGGTTGAAAAGAAGCAGCGTTATAACTGAAAGTGGTGCACGTTAAATTTGCGTTAAATTAGAAAGAAGGCAGCAGCCCTATGCTTAATGTATACTTTTCAAACTAAACTATTGGACGTACAACAATTTTATGCCCCCTGATATTAACTCGAAGTGTCAAGCCGTTTTTAACGCCCTGGACGCTAAGCTTTATGAGCAGACACCGTTGATCGAAAGCTACCATATCTGTCCATTGCAACTTGAAGATCTCTTCGGGGTGTCGCAAGGTGTTGCTCACCCAACCCAGCCTTTAATACTCAATATCGCTCGGCTTGATCAGCTCGATTTTTATATTTCTGGTAACAAATGGCCAAAAATGCGCCTTTGGTTTCAAACAGTTTTGCAGCAGTATGACCTGGCAAAAGTCACACCCCTAGCCTCTATGGGCGGGGCCCACTCTAATCATCTTTTGGCATTTGTGGCAGCAGCCAAGGCTTTAAAGTTAAAGTCTCGATGTTATGTGCGAGCCAATGGCCAAGGCTGTGAATTGCAGATGACGCCAACGCTTGAGCGTTTGACGGCTATGGGCAGTGAATTGGTGCCAGTATCGCGCCAAGATTATCGCGTTTTACGTCAAGCGGCACAACAAGGACGTGTGGACGAGGCGTTTTTTTTACCAGAAGGTGGCAAGAGCAATGAAGCCGTGAGCGGCGTCGCCAATTGGGCAAAACTCCATCAAGCTTGGCTTAAGCAATATGCTAGTCTAGTGGTGGGGTGTGGTACCGGCACCTGGTTGGCCGGCTTGAGTCTTGGCGTGCCGAGCGTTTATTGTATAGGCGTACCAGCTGTGGCAGGACAAGCCTGGCTTGAGTCAGATATACACATCATGCAAAAAACACATTATACGCAGGCACAATGGACACTTGATTGGCGATTTCCCCAACGTAAATTTGGTCCTGTATCACCAAGTGTTATTGAGACTATGAGGCAAATCATACCTGTGCCTATGGACCCTATTTATATGCCAAGGCTAGTCTATGTGCTGTTAAATCGTTGGTGGTTAAATCAATTACCAGTCCCGTGTTTGATGATGCACAGTGGTGGATTACAAGCCTTAAACTCACAGGTTTTGAGTGTAGGATAAACAATGAAGCAAAATAATTTTCAAGTGGTTGGGCTCTGGGGGCGACCTGGTCAACCATTGGTTGAACACACGCTAGAGCAACTTATTCTTTGGTTGCAAGCTCGCGGCTGCACGCCAGTGCTCGAATCAAGCACTGCTATTTTTTTACCAGACCAAGGCTTGCAAATTGCTGGTGCTGCCATGCTCGGTGAGATCTGTGATTTAGTCATTGTGGTGGGTGGCGATGGTTGCTTACTTGGCGCCGCTCGCGCCCTTGCTAAACAAAGCACTTATATTTTAGGTGTGAATCGAGGCCAGCTTGGGTTTTTAACGGACATTACGCCGTCAGAGCTAGACAGCCAACTCAGCAGTATTTTCGAAGGTCGCTACCATGTCGAGCAGCGGTTTTTACTTGATGGCAGCCTCACTCGCAATGGTGGCATGATTGCGGCTGGTGATGCAGTTAATGATGTGGTGTTGCACGCAGGCCAAGCTGTACAAATGATAAGCTTTGAGCTGTATATTAACGGCGAATTTGTCTATAGCCAAAAATCCGACGGCCTCATTGTCGCGACGCCCACTGGCTCTACTGCCTATGCGTTATCCGCTGGGGGGCCTATGATGCACCCTGGTCTAGACGCCATGGTGCTGGTGCCTATGTGCCCACACACCCTGACGAACCGACCAATTGTGGTCGCAGGTGGCGTGGAAATTAAAATGGCCCTGGGCGAAAGCCGCGGTGTTATGCCTCACATTAGTTTTGATGGTCAAACCAGTATTGCGGCTCAACCAGGTGATGTGCTGTACATTCGAAAAAAACCTCATCGATTGCAATTGATCCACCCTCACGGTTACACTTTCTACGCAGCAGCCAGGTCTAAACTTGGCTGGGCATCGCGATTAACATCTTCAGGATCAGATTATGACGATGATTGACTTTACTCAAGATCAAGTGCTTGCCATGGTCCAGCGTATCATTGATGAAGGTTATGATCAGTTTCAAACAGTAATCAGCCTTGGTCGATGGCAAGGTGGTGAAAAATTAACCGATACTGAGCAAGCGTTAGTCTTTCAAGCGCTGCTTGTGTATGAACATCGCTATGTACCGCTGGAGCTGCGCAGTGGTTTTATTTACAAAGGTCGCTGTGATTCGTAAGCGTAAATTTAAGTAAGGAAAACACTATGTCTGGGATTAATACGTCGATTGCAGAGCGACCAATACCGCCAAAAACTATTTATTTACACCAGTATAAAAAACCAGATTATATGGTGAAATCTCTTCATTTGGATGTGGATATTCAAGTGGATTACGTGTGTATTACCGCCTTGTCCACATTCAAAAAAAACACCACACATCAAGTGACAGAGCTGATACTTAATGGCTCAGAGCTTGAGCTATTAGAACTGACAATTAATGATCAAACTGTGCCTGAATCTAGTTATAGGCAAGATGATCAAAGCTTAGTGATTACCCTTGGTGATCTTAATGTAAGCGACGAATTTATTCTTAAAGTGCGAACTAAACTAGACCCTTACAGTAATAATGCATTGGAAGGGCTTTACGAATCCAATGGCATGCTGTGTACTCAGTGCGAAGCTGAAGGCTTTCGGCGCATGACCTTTTATCTTGATCGTCCAGATAATATGGCAGTATTCACCACACGTATTGAAGCGGATAAAGCCCAATACCCAGTGTTATTGTCAAATGGTAATCAGCTGCAAGCTCAAGATGAGCACAACGGCCGTCATAGTGTGGTATGGCATGATCCACACCCAAAACCAAGTTATTTATTTGCCTTGGTTGCCGGCGACTTGGCAGCAACGCATGATCAATTTATCACGAAGTCTGGTCGACAAGTGCAGATTGTGTTTTACACTGAAGCTTGCGATCAAGCCAAGGTGCCATTCGCTATAAGTGCTTTGAAAAAAGCGATGACTTGGGATGAACAGCGTTATGGTCGTGAATATGATCTGGATATTTTCATGGTGGTGGCGGTCAGTCATTTTAATATGGGCGCTATGGAAAACAAAGGCCTTAACATTTTTAATACCCGCTGCGTATTAGCATCGCCAGACACCACTACCGACCAACAATATGCCAGTGTGGAAAGCATTATTGCCCACGAATACTTTCATAATTGGAGTGGCAATCGAGTCACCTGTCGAGATTGGTTTCAGTTAAGTCTTAAAGAAGGCTTTACGGTGTTTCGAGATCAACAATTTTCCATGGAAGTCGATTCTTGGTTAGAGCATCGATTAGGCGCGGTTAAAGTCATGCGCAGTGCTCAGTTTGCTGAAGATGCAGGGCCAATGGCCCATCCAGTTCGACCGCAAGACTACATCGAAATTAATAATTTTTACACGCTCACTGTCTATGACAAAGGCGCTGAAGTAGTGCGCATGATTCACACTCTGTTAGGAGATCAACAATTTCGCCAAGGCACAGATCGCTACTTTTCCCGGTTTGATGGCCAAGCTGTGACCACGGAAGATTTTGTCAACAGTGTGACTGAAAATACAGATTTTGATGTGGCGTTATTTCAACGCTGGTACGATCAACCTGGCACGCCGCAAGTGACCCTTAATCGATTTTATGACGCTGATGATAAAACGCTTACCTTGCGATTTGAACAAGCCTATCCAGACCTACCAAATTGGTCAACGCCGCGCTTGCCAGTGCTCATCCCGATTGAACTTGGATTAATTGCAAATGGTCAGCCGGTAAATCTTTGCAGTGATCATGGTCAATTTAAGCTCAAAGGCAAGTCAAAAACCAATGGCGTATTTGTGTTAACCCAAGCAGTAGATGAACTGGTGTTTACCCAGGTGCCTGCCAATGCTGTGCCGTCTTTGTTGCGTGGCTTTTCCGCACCTGTACGGCTGCAAAGTCAATTAAGTCAGCAAGAGTTGGCCGCTTTGGTGGCCGCTGATGAAGACATGTTTAATCGTTGGGACAGTGTCCAGCAAATGATGAGCTATGTGATCTTAACTGATGCAAGTGCCCATGAACTTTTAATCACAACCCTTGGTCAGATTTTACAAGAACCATCTTTAGAGCCAGCCACCAAAGCTGTGTTATGTCAGCTGCCGTCTTTTGCAGAGCTAGAACAACAACAAGCCAGCTCTGACCAAGTAGTGCAAGTGGATCAACTGCTCAATGGGCGCGATGGCTTACGGCAGGCTATTGCTGAGTCATTAAGGCCAGTATTGTTGAGCCAGATTGAGTTGGTCAATCAGCAACTTGCGGCACAGGATTACGCGCCTCATGCCGAGCATAGAGGTCTGCGAGCGTTGCGCTCGTTGGCAATGTACTATTTGGTAAGCATAAAAAGTCAAGAGATCGAGCAACAATTGCAAAGCCAATATCACCAGGCGGATAATCTAACCGACAGGCTTGCTAGTTTGCGCTTGTTGGTGCACGGCCAGTTTGCCAGTGCAACCCAATGTCTTGAGGCTTTTTATCAAGCCTATCATGCAGAATCACTGGCCATGAATGCCTGGTTCGAGGTGCAAGCCTCTAACCCTGCTGATACCTGTTTAGATCAGGTGCGTCAGTTGCAGCAGCATCCAGCCTTTGATACTAAGAGTCCTAATAATGTTCGCGCTTTAGTTGGCACTTTTTGTCGAGGTAATCCACGGCAATTTCATGCTATTGATGGTCGTGGCTATGCATTTTTAACCGAAATAATCCTAGCTTACAACCAAACTAACCCACAACTTGCCGCTCGATTAGTCAGCCCTTTTATTGGCTGGCGCCAGTATGATGCAACTCGTCAACAATTAATGACAAATGCCCTGAATACTTTAGCAGCATCTTCTTTGGCGCCGGATGTATTTGAGGTGGTGTCAAAAACCTTAGGGCGAGGCAATACCAGCGGGCTTTAACAAAATGGAGCACGTTGAGTGCTCCATTGGAAGGGGGGTGCTGTCGGTTTAAAGGCAGTTAGCCTTGAATCATTTTAAATGATGTCAAAGCGCCTTATATGTGGGTCTGATGGGTTGCTGGAGCTGGAGCTGCTGGAGCTGCTGGAGCTGCTGGAGCTGGATCTGCTGGAGCTGGATCTGCTGGAGCTGGATCTGCTGGAGCTTCTGGAGCCGATGCAGTTGCTGTCGCTGCCGAAGAAGGTGCCGCTGGAGTGGCTCTTAATTTGTCCATCGCAAGTTTAGCTATTCCAGCTGTAAAGAGTTTGACGCCAAGACTAGCCTGGCCAATGGCTGAATGTGTCTTGCCGCTCAATTTATTGCCAATAATGCCGCCTATTAAAACACCAAATATGACACCAACCGGGCCTGCTACCGCAAGGCCAAGCCCCGCACCGATAGTGGCGCCAGCTATAGTAGCTGTGGATTTGCCTGCTGAGGTCATTTGATCTGGAGTCTCATGTTTTATGCGGTCGAGCTTAACTTTAGTCTCCGACGCTACTTTGCGCATATCGGTGTAGACTGCTTTTATTTTTTGACCAATACCTGACGTAGGGGCTGTGTTGACGTTATTCACACGGTTGTCGAACGAATCTGTGGTGGTGGCATCTGCAGAAACGTTAGTGTTTGTTAGAATTGGTGCTGAATGTGCTGCTACTGGTCCGGCCATATATAAATCCTCAAAGTCATAAACTAAATAAGCTTCCAACCATTATAAGGTCCACCAGTTGAAATTAATGCTAAATTAACATTAATTTGCAATTTAATAACAATGTGACAATGTGTGACTCGAGCTTATTGATATACATCTGACTGCATGTGCATCACCGCGGTCGTGGTAAGCGGCAAGCGAACAGGTGAAGCCTGATAATAGAGACTATTGCCAGGATCGATAAACGTCATGGCGCGACCAATCACTCGATCAATGATAGGGATGTGCAGAGGATAGCCATAAGTAATTCTTACTTTCAAAATATTGGCGTCGACAATAGTCATATTGGATTGAGGCCCAGCGGTTGGTGTAACCCTGGTTTGCCAAGTGTTTGGAATAATTTGCTGATCACCTTGCCTGATAGACCAATCAGTAAAAGCCAAGGCGCTGGGATTAAGGCGCTCGATAGTCACGCCTGCTCCACCAAGTAATAAAGGTGTTCGCACTGCAAATTGCGCTCGGCCATAGGCTGCCAACAATGCTGAAGAGGTTTGACCACCACCATGAATGTCCAGACTATTGTCAATAAAACCGTGTTGCAGGCTGGCAAGGGTGCCATTATTAACAATACTGTAGCGAGCGGCGGCAAATGTGGCTTGCTGCAAATGAATATAGCCACGGTAGAGCAACAGCATTTGCAAAACACCCAGCAGCACCAACACCAACATAACGCCGCCAATAAAAAATTCCACCAGCACACTGCCTTGGTGAATTTTGTACAAGCCTGGCTTGGTTAAACGAGGCGAGTTTGAAAAAGACAAGAATAGACTGGGCATAGAATCATCACCAAAAATGAGCTTTTGGTGATTGTATGAGTTCTTATTATCAATGCAAATGTTCGTCTAAATTCTGTGAACTATGACTCGTTTTACGCTTAATTAAGCGCTGCAATTGGTTGGATCAGTACCCAAGGCGCAACCACCAAGCCCCAAAATGCATCGTTAGGCTGTAAGCTTTGAGCCGTTAGATCATTCAATTGTCCCAATACTTGCCCTTCTATTAATGGTAGAATGGTGGTTTTGTCATCCTGAATTAAACTCATGGCGATTTCAATCATATCAAAGCCAGATTGAAGCGCTAACAATGAGCCTTTCGCAAAGTAGGGCTGTAATTCTTGCCAAGTGATTTTACCGGTTTGCTGATTGAGGTACGCCATAAGTTCTTGGTGATTAAGTTGATCCATAGTAATACGCCTCTGTTAAGTTGGTCGCGAATAAGTTGGTCGCGAATTGGCTGGGGCTTAGCCCTTGGAATAGAACGGCGCTGCGTGGTAAAAAGTTGAGATAAAGTCTACACCAGGTTTTCAAAAAGTGATACTTTTTCCAGGGTAGCTTTTGGGCAAGTGTGAGATGACAGTTATCTTGCGTTCCATTAACGGTAAATTGTGATGTAATGCATACATTGTGGAGGCCTGGGTATGAGTCGATGGTGTGGTTTAGATTTTGGAACTTCGAATTCTGCGTTAGCGACTGTATATGACAACAAGTTAGATCTGGTGCCAATACAAACTGGCGCTGATGGCCAAGGCTTGCGTATTATTCCTTCGGCGGTTTTCTTTAATGCTGAAGAGCGCACCCAAGTGTTTGGTCAGCAAGCGCTGGATGAATATGTCGATGGTTATGAAGGCCGTCTCATGCGCTCGCTTAAATCAGTGTTAGGGTCTAGCTTAATGGGTGAAGCCACTCAGGTGTCTGATCTAAGCCATGATTACAGTCATATTATTGCCCAATTTGTCTGCTTTATGAAATCCCAAGCTGAACACAGATTACAGCGCAGTTTGGACCAGGTAGTGGTGGGGCGACCAGTGTATTTTGTGGATGGTGATCCAGCCGCAGATTTGCGAGCCCAACAAGAGCTAGAACATATTTTAGAGCTCGCCGGTTTCAAAGAAGTGTCCTTTCAATACGAGCCTATAGCGGCCGCACTTGATTTTGAACGAACCTTGACCAAGAACACGCTGGTGCTCACCATGGATATAGGTGGTGGTACGTCGGATTTTTCCATTATGCAATTGGGTCCGGAGAACTTGGCTCAGCCTCAATCTGCTTTTACGATTTTGGCCAACGATGGTATCCACATTGGTGGTACCGACTTTGATTGTCAGTTTCAACTCAAAACTGTATCAGCCACGTTTGGCCTGGGCTCTACCTTACAATCTGGTTTAGACATGCCGGTGATGGCCTATCATAAGCTGGCCACATGGCATGAAATTAACAGCCTGTACGAATTAAAAACCATTGAAGCCTTGCGCTCGTTGCGCCAGCGTGCTGCTCAGCCGAAATTACTTGATCGCTTGTTACGACTTATTGAACTGCGTCGAGGGCACTTGCTCGCCCAATTGATTGAAGACGCAAAAATTCAATTGTCATCACAAGATCAGTCATTGCTGGATTTATCATTTGTGGAACGAGGCTTGACCTTATCATTGTCATCTCGTGAGTTAATTGAAGCCACCAATCATAAGGTACATCAAATTATGGCCAAAGCCAAAGGCACATTAAGTCAAGCTGGTCTGCAGCTTCATCAGCTTGACTGTATATTACTCACTGGTGGCTCTACAGCTATGCCAGGGTTTGAGCAACAAGTGCAGCTGAATTTTCCAGGGGTCGAATTAGTAAAAATGGACCGTTTTGCAGGCATTGCAAAAGGCTTAAGTATGGTGGCACAAAAACGTTATGAATGATCAACCAACATCTCAACAAAAACCTCAACACACTGTACCTCTTGTTTGGGCAGGGCCTTTAGTTCGGCGCTTAGAATCAAAGCGAGTTGTGCTTTGGCTTATGACTTCTGAACCTTTTCAGTTTCAAGTAAAGCTGTGGTCATCAAAGGCTGAATTTAACGTTGAAACCGGCCAGCTCGACGCCATGCATCAGCAAATCAAGTTAGGCTCTGCTTTGTATTGGCAGTGTCTTGATCTCAAGTTGGATCAGGCATTGCCAGAAGATCAGTGGATTAACTATGATATTAGCCTTATGCGAAATCAACAGCAGATACCCATGGCTGAGTGGCTGGCGGCAGAGCTGTTGTATGCTGATAACAAGGCGCCAAAATTTGTCTTTAAACCAAACATTAAAAGCATTGTGCATGGCTCTTGTCGTAAAGCCCATGCACAAACTGGCGATGGGCTGTTAGCGCTGGATCAATTTTGTGCTGAACAGCCAGTGGCGAAATGGCCCAGTGCGCTGGTGATGTCTGGTGACCAAGTGTATGTGGATGAAGTGGCTGGCCCGATGTTAAAAGCTGTCCATCAATTGATTCCGCATCTTGGCATCAACACTGAAAACTTACCTGGCGCTAAGCTTGCCAATTCTGATGAGTTACATGAGGACCTAGAGTATTTATACGGCCGGCAAAATCTGTTACCCACCACCAAAGATAATGACATGACCGTGCGTAAGCTGTTTGGTGGTATCAAAAAACCCATTTTTACCACAGTGCATGGTGGTAACCACTTAATGAGTTTTGCGGAAATCGTCGGTTTGTATTTACTCAGCTTTTCCGCAGTCCCTTGGCAATTTGTTGATTTACAGCTGAAGCTTGAGCTATCAGATGATTTGACCGAACGTTTCCAAAAAGAGCTTAAGCTCATTGAGGATTTTGCCGAGGGCATGCCTAAAGTACAAAGAGTATTAGCTCACATGCCCACAG
>Ga0115546_1001110_pt1 | contig 17139 bp, 15 predicted proteins | sample COGITO_mtgs_1004_FD_87186 | JGI IMG/M metagenome (GOLD analysis project Ga0115546, IMG submission 87186) | Pelagic marine microbial communities from North Sea - COGITO_mtgs_100413 | ecosystem: Environmental > Aquatic > Marine > Epipelagic | place: Germany:Helgoland, sampling site Kabeltonne...
GAAGACTTTAATTCATTCGCCACGGTTTGCCTATATATGGAAGAGGCAAGGCTTAAGCACAAAGGCTTTAACGGATTAAACTTTAGAGCGTTGCCAATTAGCTCATACGTTTTTGCTGAAAGCGAATCTGGATTAGTCGATACAGTATTCTGGGAATACGAAAGAACGGCTAGGCAGATGGCGCAGCAGTTTGGTGAGAAGAATATTCCAGACGCGGTTCGCAAGTCTTTAGAGAAAAACCCTGACGATAAATTTGATTTAGTTCGAGTGGTAGCGCCCGTTGAAGATGTTGGCGCAAAGGTTGCGAGTAAATTTGAATACGCTCACGTTGATATATTTAAAGATATGTCGATGGTATTAGACCAGCGCGGCTACCACGAAAATCCTTACATGGTCGGACGTTGGGATAAAGCGTCAGGAGAAACAAGAGGACGCGGCCCTGCCATGATAGCGATGGATGATATTAAATCGCTCAATCAATTAAGAAAACTTGAGCTTACTGGCTTAGAGAAAGCAGTCAACCCTTCCATACTAACTGGCGAAGAAGGTTTTATCGGCAACGTCAAGCTAGGCGGTAACTCCATTGTTTATTCGCGTGACCCACAGAACGTAAGGCTATTACCTACAGAATTGCGACTCGACCTTTCATCATTGAAAGCTGGAGAGTTGCGCCAGGGTATCCGCGACATGTATCTGACGGATCAATTGAACTTGCCTAGCAGCTCGCGCATGACAGCAGAAGAAATTATGACCAGGCGCGGCGAGATGGAAAGGCTACTTGGCCCGACGATAGCAAGATTTGAAACTGAAGTTCTTGGGCCAATGCTTGAAAGAGCAGTCGGCATTATGCTGAGAGCAGGAGCGATTGCGCCCCCGCCAGAAGTTTTAACTGGCTTGGACAAAATTGACATTGAGTACGTTGGGCAATTAGCTAGAGCGCAAAGAATTACAGAAGTGCAATCAATGCAAAGCTGGCTAGGGATGTTAGCGGAGTGGGGGCAACTTGATCCAGAGGTTATGCAAATTCCTGATCTACCCGCTATGGCGAGGTTGGCAGCGCCGATACTGGGTGTTCCTAAGAGGGGAATACGAGGCGCGGCTGAAACTCAAGAAAAGATTGCCGAGGCTAAACAAAAAGAAGCAGCGATGCTCCAGCAACAACAAGCGGCCCAGGTCGCGGAGTCGGCTGGCAAGGCAGCGCCTGCAATGAAAGTCCTACAAGATGGAGCGGCAAATTTAAGTGACGAAGACAAACAAGCACTCGTCCAGCAATTCGCAGGACAAGGATAGCGATAAGCTGTTACGAGTTTTTAACGAGACATTCAAAAGCCAAAGTGGCGCTGTAGTCTACAAGTATCTTGAAGATGCTTATAACAACACATCCAGTTTTGTTCCTGGGGAACCTGAGACTACAGCTTATAACGAAGGTTGCCGTGCCGTGTTTTTGCAAATAAAACACAACTTGGAACGCTGGGAAAACCGAGGGTAACACATGAGTGAAGAAACGATAACCTCTGAAGTAGAGGCCGTGGAATCAACCGAAGCAGTAGAAGAAACAGTAGAAGAAGTAGCAGAGAAATCTTGGCGGGATGAATTGCCAGATGATTTGCAGGGAGTTAAAACCTTGGAGAAATTCAAGGACGTTTCAGGGTTAGCTAAAAGTTACGTTGAAACGGAACGGTATTTTGAGGGAGCAGTACGCATCCCAGAGGAAAACGCATCCACCGAAGAGTGGGAGCGGTATTACACAAAGCTGGGTCGCCCAGAGCAGGCAGATGGTTACGAGTTTGATAAGGCTGAATTGCCAGAGGGCATGAGCTACGACGACAACTTTGAAAAAGCTTTTCTCGATAAAGCTCACACAGCAGGCTTGAACAACAAACAAGTGAGCGAGCTGTATTCTTGGTGGAACAGTACAAGTAAAGATATGTACGTTGAAGGCCAAGTGGAATCTGAAAATACAATTCAGCGAGCAGAGATAGAGTTAAGGGCGGATTGGGGCAGGCAATATGATGAGAAGCTTGCTGGAGTACAGCGGTTGGTTGATAAGTATGCTGATGGAACTGATAAACAATTTATGGAAGAGTCAGGTGTGGGCAACAACCCTGGCTTGGCAAGATTCTTGGATAGACTTGCTAAAGACTTTGGCGAAGGCCGTCACTTGGGTGATCCAAAAGTCAATGCCTTTACTGATCCTGAGTCGGCTCAACTTGCTAAAGACGCATTTTATAACGATACGAAGAGCGACGATTATCAAGCTTACTTCGATGAAACTCACCCGCGTCATAACACGGTGGTTAAGATGATTGACCGCTGGAACACGACGATTCACGGGGAGGAGTAAATGGGATTAAGCCAGGATATTAAATGTAGCGATTGCTTGTATTTCATCGATGCTACAAGCACTTGCGAAGAGTACAGCGCATCGGTAGAGCGAGAAGAAACAAGAAACTGTTATTTTTTTCGAGCTATACCGAAAGACGATCCTTCTATGGACAAGCCATCGGCCCCTAAGAAGACCGTCAAGAAGAAACGCAGGAAAGCCGTTCCTGACAACCCTACTAGGGCCAGGGCTAAAAGTCAGGAGAGTCCAATGAATGGGCAACTCTCCGCAATCACTTAATTAATTTATAGGAGAGAGTAATGTCTAATCAGATTAATAAGGCATTCGAGAGCCAGTTTTCCGACAACTTTATTCACTTGGCGAGCCAAAAAGCTTCCAAGTTGGCTGGAGCGGTTCGGATGGAACAGGTCAACGATGCGAAGCAATTTTTCTTCGATAGAATGGATACCGTTTCGATGGTTCAATCTGTCAGTCGGCATGAAGATACACCTCTAACCGAGGTTCCATTTTCAAGACGACGAGTAACATTTAACACTTATCGAGCCGTTGACTTGATCGACAATCCTGATCGAGTGAAGATGGCTAAAGATCCAACGTCACCAACGATGAAGCAATTGATGGCGGCTATGAATCGGCAGAAGGATGATGTAATTATTTCAGCCGCTCTTGGAAGTGCTTACTCAGTAAACTCTTCTGATACAGCGTCGGCGGTAAGTTTGGCAAGCGCGCAGCAAATTGCACATAACAGCGCCGATTTAACGCTCGCTAAATTATTGGAAGCTAAGAAAAAGCTTTTGTCCAACGACGTTGATCCAGCAGAAGAGCCAATGTATGTAGTAGTTGGCCCTGACCAGTTGGAAGCGTTGTTGAGCGTAACAACGAATACTAGTATAGATTTCAATAGTATAAAAGCTCTAATGAACGCAGAGCTGGACACATGGTGCGGATTTAAATTCATCATCTCAACACGTTTAGCTAAAGTCGGAAATATTAGAAGTTGTTTCGCATGGGCTAAATCTGGAATCGGCCTTGCTATGAACGGTACTCCTAATATCCGCATCTCTGAGAGAAGCGATAAAAACTATAGTACTCAGGTATTTGTTGAATGCTCAATGGGCGCGACACGCATCGAGGACGAGAAAGTTGTCCAGATTGATTGTGACGAATCCTAATAGCTTAACTAACTGATTACTTAATTTAAATAGGAGTATTAAAAATGGCAACTGCATATTCAACGGAGCTGACCAGCTTTGAGGCTGTTCCTCAAGTTATGGCTGACTCTGGAAGTGCCGGTGGAAAAGTTCGCGTATGGGCAGATACCATCGCTGCTGGAACCGGCGACATTGATGACGACGACATCATTATGATGGCTGAGATTCCGTCTAACGCTAAGATCAAGTCGATCAAGCTTTACAACGATGACCTTGACAGTAACGGATCGCCAACTTTGGTAACTGATGTTGGAATATATAACGGCAACGTAAAGTTTAACGACACTGACGGTTCTGCCACAGCTTATGCTGCGGAAGGCGTTATTGATCGTGACTGCTACGGCACGGTAATGACTACGCTTCAAGCGGCTAATACGGCTGGCGTTGAAGTTCGTTATGAAACACTGGGCGTTGAAACAGTCGGCAATTATATGTGGGAAGATGCTGGTCTGACTTCAGACCCTGGCAAAAACTTGCGTATCGCTTTGACGATTGAAACAGTGGCTGCTACTGCGGCTTCTGGTGACATATCGATGGTAGTTGAATACGTTATCAACTAACGGATCGGGGGAGGCTTTGGCTTCCCCCTTTTTGTAACCGTTACAAACAACTTTATAACTAGTGATAATAAATGGCATCTTTTGTTGAAATTACATCGAATGCGCTAAGACTTTTAGGCGACGATCCTATCACTTCTCTGACCGAAGACTCAGAGCGAGCAAGGCTAGTGAATGCTTTGTATGAGGAAGTCAGGGACGAAGTGACTCGCGCTGCAATGTGGAACTGCGCTAAAGATCGCCAAGTGTTAGCTTCATTAGCAACAACGCCAGCATTTGGCTGGTCGTTTTATCATCAGCTTCCTTCAACTTGTTTGCGAGTCGTCGATGTTTTATCAGGCGACATTCGAGTTGAGCATGAGTTGGAAGGTAGAAAACTTATGACAGATGAAAGTTCTGTTAACTTAATTTTTCTAAAAAAAATAACTGATCCAAATGACATGGACAGTTTGTTCATCGGAGCATACACGGCAAAACTTGCCGCAGAACTTGCCGAGCCAATTACAGGCAGTCGCTCTTTAGCGGAGCAAATGTGGCAACTTTATGAACGCAAAGTGCGTGAAGCTAGAACGATAGATTCTCAGGAAGGCACAGTATCAAATTTGGATATACAACAACTTGTAGACGCTAGAGCAGGCACGGTACTTTAATGGCAAAATCTGCTTCAATAATTTCCACGTTCACGGCTGGCGAAGTCACAGAACGCCTGGACGGACGGACTGACCTTGCTAAGTACAAAGACTCTTTGAAGACTTTGGAAAACGGCATCGTGCTTCCTCATGGCGGCATCAAGAGTCGAGGCGGCTTTCATTTTGTTGCAGATGTCAAAGCGACAGCCGCTGGATCGGAATTAGTTACTAACGGAACTTTTGCCAGCGATATTTCAGGATGGACAAATAAAAGTGTTGGGAGTGGATCATCTATAGCTCATGCGACAAACTTAATGAATATCGTTTCAGTCGATGCCAGCAATTACGGATGGGCTGAAGATAGTTTTACAACTGTCGCTGGAGTGCGCTATGTACTGAGTTTTACGATTGGCACTGGCGCAATTAACGTGCAGATCGGAACGGCTACCGCAGGCGAGCAAATTCTAGCTTCTACTTCTTATGCGGCAGCGACTCACACGATTGAGTTTACAGCGATAAGCACTTCGACTTTTATAGGTTTTAAGCACACTACTGGCGCGACGCATACGCTTGATACTGTTTCAGTCAAGTCAGGAACGCAGGATGCAAAAGTTCGCTTAGTACCTTTTGAGTTTTCAGTCACACAGCCTTACATATTAGAGTTTGGCAATTTATATATACGGATATACAAGGACAACGGGCAAATTCAATCTGGCGGTAAGCCAGTAGAAATCACTACAACTTATCTGACGGCAGACTTGCCTTCACTAGCCTTCGCTCAAAGTGCAGATACTTTATATATATCTCATAAAGAATACGCTCCGAGAAAGCTGACTCGCTCGTCGCATACTTCTTGGACGTTAGCAAAAATTAGTTTTACCGGCTCTACGTTCCCATCTACTTTTTGCGCTGGCTCCGCAGGCGTTGGAACAGATGGTAATGACAAAAACCCAGGCGCAGTCACTTTCTTTAACCAAAGATTATTTTGGGGAGGGAGTAACGATGATCCTCAAAAGATTTGGGGGAGTGAAGTAGCAAGCTTTGAGTCTATGGATCAAGGCAGCGCGGGGGCTGATAACAGCGTTGAGTTTACTTTGGTGGCAAATCAGGTGAACGCAATTCAATGGCTGGCAGAATCGACTGACATGTTATGCGGGACACTTGGCGGCGAGTTTACGATTACAGGTGGGCAGGACGACAATATTACTCCAACAAATATTAAAGCGGTTCGCCAAGCTGGTTTCGGAAGCAACAAGGTAGCGCCTCTTAATGTAGGTAACTTACTTTTGTTCAATCAAAGAGCTGGGCGAAAAGTAAGAGAGTTGGTATTTAGCTTTGATGTTGACGGATACTTAGCTCCTGACATTACTTTGCTTGCAGAGCATGTTAGCGAATCGGGTGTCGTTGACATGGCTTACCAGCAAGAAGAAGACACAATTGTTTGGGCGTGTACTGCTGATGGAGTGTTAATCGGTTGCACTTACTTGCGCGACCAAAACGTAGTTGCATGGCATCGTCATCCAGTAGGCGGCGATATGCCAGTAGTCGAATCAGTAGCTGTTATTCCTTCTGCTGATGGTTTAAGAGATGAGCTTTGGATTAGCGTTAAGAAACGAGTTAATGGAGTAACAAAAAGATTTGTTGAATGGCTTGACCCGTATGTTTTTGCTGACTCATGTTTAACGCTGGATAATCCTGTAACAATTACAGGGGCGACACAAGCTAATCCTGTAGTGGTGACGGCAGCGTCGCATGGCTTCTCAGATGGCGATTTGGTTGACATTAAAAAAGTAATGGGGATGTCTGAATTGAATGGCAATCGTTATAAGGTAGCAAATAAAACAACAAATACTTTTGAGTTAACAAATCCCACAACGGGAGCCAACATTAATGGCACTGCGTTTGGAGCATACGACTCTGCTGGAGAAGTTCGGAAGGGTGTAACCACAATCACTGGTCTAGCGCACCTAGAAGGCGAGTCGGTAAAGATAGTAGGAAACGGCGCAGTCTTCCCAGACAAAACTGTAAGTGGTGGCGCTGTAACAGTTTCAAGCGCCGTATCTGAAGCTTATGTTGGGCAAGGATTTACTGTAGTGATTAAGCCTTCTCGCCCAGAGTTTGGAACGCCAACTGGAACGAGTCAGGGTAGGAAGAAAAGAGCGAATCAAATTTTAGTGCGATTGGTTAACACTACTGGAATCAAAATCAATGGCGACCAAATCCCATTTAGATCATCGTCAGATGCAATGGGCAGTCCTCCAGCAGCTTTTACTGGAGATAAGAAAGTGATGAACCTGGGCTATGACCGCGACGGATTTGTAGAAATCCGCCAAGAGCAGCCTTTGGATTGCCATGTGGTTGCCGTAATCATGGATATGAATGTCGGAGAACACTTCTAAGCGTTGGGTAACTGGTTTTGAACCGTGGCATCTTCAAGCTTTAAACTTGAGGCATAGCGACGCGGTAGCTTTATCGCACGTTGATCGAGAAGAGGATGTGCAGTCGAAATCTACGCAAAAAGGAACTGCTTTCACAGGGTTTTCTGAAGGGGAAATCATAGGATGCGCTGGCATTGTGCCTGTCTGGCCTGGAGTCGGACACGCTTGGGTAACGATGGGAGCTAACTATAAGAAGCACCGAATATGGGTACATAAGAACGTAGTGAATTTTATGGACAAAATTATTGATGGGATGGAGCTGCATCGTGTACAGGCGAATGTAGTTTGCGATTTCATACCAGGTGTCCAATGGCTGGAACGCATGGGATTCACGCTGGAAGGCAAGATGGTGAAGTACGGGCCTGACGGCGAAGACCATTATTTATACGCAAGGATTTTTTAATGGCGACACTAACAGCAAGTCAATTGGCAGTAGCGTCGATAGCCTCTTCGGTTATCGGCACAGGTATTACTGCTATCGGGCAGGCGAAAGCTGGAGCATCAGCTAACGCAGTAGCCCAACGAAACGCTCAAATTCAGATGCGCGACGCTCAAATAGCGCAGCAGAACGCTGAGTTTAACGCGAGGATCAACGAAAAGCAGACTGACCAGCGGCGACGAGCAATGATCGCAAAGCAAGGAGCGAGCGGCGTTGAAGTTGGTGACGGAACAAACTTGCTTGCTTTAGCGGAACAAGAATTTATTGACGACATGAACGCGCAGCTTATACGACGAGGCGGCGCTATAGAGTCTCAAGGATTGCAAGACCAGGCAGTACTCACTTCAGCGAGCGGAACAGCGTCACGATCCGCAGGGCTTACAGGAGCTGGAGCAAGCTTGCTAACGGGTCTGGGCAAGGCTGGGCAAAATTACGCGTCGCTAGAAGACTAAGGGGTATTTGACTGATGGCATTTAATATAGATCGCTCTGTATTTCAGCAGAATCAAAAATCAGGTCTACGGCAGACTGACCCGCGAGCATTTACTGCTGGCGCACAAGGATTAATGAGGCTTGGGCAGGGTTTGCAGGATGTGGGTGACGCTGGAGCTAAGTTTGCTTTAGCGGAGAACCAGGCTTTGCAAACCACTCGCTCACAAAGAATTTTGGCAGATTTTACTGCGTATGAAATTTCAACTGCGAATAAGTTAAGAGAAACTGCCCCAGCAGATCAGTTTGAGGCTTTATATAACCAGGATATTACAAGTTGGATTAAAAATACTCTTGACGGCAATGCACAGACAGGCGCTCCAGGTTTGTCGAAAGGAATATTTAAGACATCAGTTACTCAATCATTAGAGGCACAGCGACTGACACGTTTAAGGCCAATTGCGAATGAAGCTAGAGTACGCAGACTTAAATCTGAAAAGGCTGGGGTGGAAGATACAATTCTTTTACTTCAACAAGCATATGGTGCGACATTTGGTGATCGCAACCCAGCTAGTGAATTAACTCGTCAAGGGCTGGTGGAAAATATAGAAGGGTTAATTCAAGGAATGGCAGATGCTACTTTAATTGATCCAGATGATGCGGTTGCTAAAAAGCAAAAAAATGCTAGTAACTTGCAAGTTGCTGAAGCTAAGTTTTTGCAGCGTGCTGCGCCAGAGGAAGCGATTGAATATTTATTGGGGAACAAGTCTGTCAATATTGATGAGCGTGTGCGGCAGGAAATGATTAAATCTACGGACGCAATTTTAGTGCGAGCGGCTGCTGCTTCTGCAAGGCAGGAGGAAAAAGATGAACGTGCCGACAAAGCTTTGCTCAAAGCAAATCAGAATGAAAGTTATGCAACATTAATTGCTGAAGCCTCACGGGGAGATATTACTGCTACTCAAATTGCAGAACAGCTTACCTCTGGGGCAATTCGCGGAACGCAAGGGGCATCTTTAATTGAGTTTATTGGCAAATACCCAGACGGTATTTCTGATCCAGAGCAAATCAAAAATGTTCAAAAGCAATTGCTGCTCAATCCAGATGTTTTATCTATTGAGCAAATTTTAAGTATGGATGGCTTAAATCGCGATGATGCGGTCAAGCTTGCCAAAGAAAAACAACAAATTGATGCGGAGCCAAAAGAAACAAAAGACTTTAAAGATGGGCGCAACATGATTTTAAATATTTATAAACAAGACCCCGACCATTGGGCAGACGAAAAAGAACAATACAAAATTGTTGCTACAGAGAATTATAAGAAATTAGTTAAAGAGGGTAGAACTCCATTCCTTGCGGCAGTGGAATCTATAAATAATTTAAACTTAGCATTAAAAAAGGACAAAAGCCCAGAAAGCCCTATCTCAGTGATGGGGCGCAATCGCCTCTTAGGACGAATGAACTATGGCGGTGACAGTTATGTTGATGCTGCTGTTAAATTAAAAGCTGCGATTGCGGAAGCCATGCAAGAAAATGGAGGAGTATTACTCCCTGACCAGGATAAGTTTTTTAAGCAACAAGGGCTTTTGCTGCAACGGATTCGCAAGTTAACACCGCAAGCCGAACAAAGTTTACCAGTAGCGCCTGGGTATGAAGCGGAAACGGCCGCGCCTCGTGAGGCTATTAGAGAGTCGGGGAAGCCAGCCGTGAAGACAGCCGAGCCAAGGGAAATAGTACAGCCTATTCAAGAGCAAGTTAAAGAAGTAGTAGAGCCAATTAAGGAAACTTTACAGTCACTGAAAAAATCTATTTCTAATTCAGAAACTGGCCCAGAAACTTTAAACCGTTTGACAAATGAGGGGCTGCAAGCATTAGGTATGCAAGAGGAGCCGCAACTTTCTCCAGAAGCTATGTTTCACGTTTCGCTAACCGCAAAAGATTTAGCAATTAAAAAAGATTTTCCAGATGAGTTTTTATTAAGAAAATATCGCGAATTATTTGAATCGACTGATCCTGATGAAGTGGCAATCTTTAAAAAATTAGAGGCAGAGGTTCGCCGCAGAGGTTTACCAGAAGGGTAATTTATGACAGAAACTTTCAAAGACAGCCGAGCAGCAGTGGCTAAAGATATCACACATCCATTTAATGATGCGCCAGATAGTGGCGTATTAATGAAAAATCAAATTGATGTTGCTGAAAGAGTTAAACCTCAACCGACTCAGCAGCTTGACCAGGATTTGTCTGATTTTCTAGGACTTGGAGATACGCCTACTGCACCTACTGTAGAGCCGATAGCAAATGTTGCCACAACTTCTGCGCCTGAGAGCGTTGCACCGGCGGTTGAGAATGAAGAAACATTAAGTAAGAAGTTTTTTAATGTTATTGGCACGGTGACTAGAAATTCTATCGCAGGAGTTGAAAACGCAGTGTTTAGTGCAGGACAGAGTGTAGAGGCATTAGGTGATGTCTTGCGTGAAGAAAGCGAAACTATTCGCCAGCTTGATAAATATTTTGGTGGCAAAAAACAAATTGAGCGGCCTTTTGCAATACCCCGTGAAGATGGGCTTATCGCTAATATCTCTAGAGATACGGCAAATTTTATGTTTGGCTTTCTTCCTGTTTTTCGGGCGATGAAAGTTTTATTGCCAGCCAAAGCAGTGCAAGCCGGTAAGGGTATTCCAACGCTTTTGGGGGCAGATGCTACAACTGGCGCAGTGTTTTTTAACGAAGAAGACCCTTTAGTATTAGAGGCATTAGGGGAAATGCCTAAGAATATGCTGAATGCGTCGGCGAAATTTTTTGTCAGCGACCAATCTCCAAAAGCGCAGGCTGCATTAAAAAGAGCTATTGACTTTGGGACGTTAGGGGCAGCGGGGGAATCGGTCTTTGGGGCAATAAAACTTTTAGGTAAAACTAAAACTGCTCAAAAAATTGTTTCAAAACTAGGTGGCAAAAAAAGTGTAGAAGAAGCCGTTGAAGAAACAGGAGAAGAGTTTGAAGATATTTTAGTCGATACCATTGAGGGTGAGATACCAAAAAGTAAACCGCGTCCTAAATTTCAAGTGCGTGTTGCCAAGTCTGATGCAAAAAAAGCAGAGTCGTTACTTGATGACACGTTTGACGACATTAATATTGAAGGCCGAAAAAAAGGAATTAATCTGGAAAATGTTGTGGTTGAGGGGTTTGAACATGTTTCTTCTAGGCAAGATTTAAAACGTGTTTTAGCGGCAACCGCAAAGATTTATGCCAAGCGTATTGATACGGCAAGGCGCGGCAAAATTACCGTTGAGCAAACCGAGAAGCTTGCCAATGAGTTGCACATGCCCGTTGAAAGATTGTTGACGAGAAAAAAAGGTGAGCTGTTTAATGCTGAAGAAGTTTTGGCTTCTCGTAAGGTATTAAATTCTTCTGGTATCAGGTTAAAGCAATTAGCTGATGAAGTAGCATCTGGCAATGTTGATTCAAAAAATAATTTTGTAAGACAGTTTGTCTTGCACTCTGAAGTACAGAAACAAGTTTCTGCGCTTGCTGGAGAGACTAGCGGAGCATTAAGAGCGTTTGGAATTAAAGCTGCTCCAGAACAAAGGTTAATTGAAAAATTAGCTGAAGCTGTAGATTCTGGGAGTTTTGGTGGGCGTGGAATTGAAGATTTGGCAGATGCAGTGAAGTCTCTTGATGACCCGCATAAAATGCACAAGTTTGTTAATGACGTTGCTCAAAATGATGGCGATGGATTGTTTTTTGAATACTGGTATGGCGCTCTCTTATCTTCGCCAAGGACTCAAATGGTGAATTTGTTCGGTGGAGCAAGTAACTTAGTAGGCTTTCAAATTCCAGAGCGCATGTTGGCTTCCGTGTTAGGTAGGGAAGTTGCTATTGAGGAGTCGGGAGCATTAGCCTTTGGATTAATCGGTGGTGTTTGGGATGGTTTAAAGTTAGGTCTGGAAACTTTGAAATCTGGAGAAGTGCCTAAGTTGCTTCGCAGAACTGATAAATTTGATTTTGGCTTGAATAAAGAATTTGGCGCGGAAAAATTTGATATTGAAAGTGGAACAATGCACGGCTTTATGGCTGATGCTTTTGGTGAGTGGATATTGCGTATGAGTCGCAGAGGCTTGCAAACTGGCGATGCGTTTGTTAAGGGCGTTGCGATGAATGCGGAAAAGTGGGCTTTAGCCGCTCGCCAAGCTAAATCAGAAGGAGAATTACCTGTATTGCGTATTCCTCGAATGATTGATTTGGTAGATGACGCAAGTTTCCTGAAAAATATTAAAAACGAGCAACTTGATTTTGCTGAAGAGGTTACGTTCACTAGACGATTAGGCGAATTTGGTGGTCGGGATATGCAGCATTTTATACGCAAGCAGCCAATAGTTAGGATTGCCATGCCGTTTCAAAGAGTGCAAACAAATATTGGTGTTTTTACAGGCCAAAGATTTGGGCCGTTAGGATTGATTAATAGACAAACACAAGCAGATTTAAAGGCTGGTGGCGCAAAGGCTGCTTTAGCGCGATCCAAGTTAGCGTGGGGTTCAAGTATGCTTTCTTTTGGAGCGTACCTTTATCATTTGGGAGTAACTACTGGAGGTGGGCCAACTGACCCAGCTTTACAGCGCGAGTGGCGAGAGTCGGGCTGGGAGCCTTATTCTGTTAACACAAAGTTTTTTGAAACTCCCATTTTAGACTCCTTATCTGGGAAGGTTGATTATACGGGTGTTGATGAAGACTTAAAATATGAACGTAAACTGATGCCATACAGACAATTTGATCCTTTACGAATGTTTCTTGGGGCATCTGCTGATTTTGTAGAGAGTATGCGTGGCATAGAAGAAGAGCAGGAAGCTGTAGATTTGGCAACCAGTATGACTTTAGCAATTTCCAGAAATTATTTTAGCCCTTTGTACGCACAAGGTATTTCTGATTTTGTGGGGGCCATGTCTGATCCAGATCGAAACGGTAAAAGATATTTGGAGAAACTTTCAACCTCAGCCATACCTACGGTTTCTCGACAAGCTGAAGCATCATTGTCTCCAGAATTATCACAAGTGGATGGCATTGTTTCTCGTATTAAGTCAAAGACTCCTGGTTTGTCAAAATCTGAACCTCCATTGCGTGGACGTTGGGGGCAAAAGATTAAGTTGGACGGGACAGCATATTTGCCAGAAGCTATTTCCCCATTTTATGTGGCGAAAAAAGAATGGACATTTGTTGACCAAGAAATTAAAGACCTGGGTATTACGATGCGCCATCCAACGCGCAATTTAGAGGGCGTTGAAATTACACGGGCGCAGCATGATCGACTCGTCGTTCTGGAGCGTCAAGAAGTACAGGTTGGCAATAAGGATTTAAAACAAGCGATTGAACATTTAATTAAAAACAATGGCATCTATAAGCGTAGCGATAAAAAAGGTGGCCCAGATGGAGTACGCGCACACCTCATTCGGAAGATAGTTGCCAGATATCGGACTAGGGCAAAACAATTATTGCAGAGGGAGTTCCCAGAAATTAAGGATCAAATTAAAGAAAAGAAGTTGCAGAAACGTGGGCGTAGTGCGCCAGCAGACCCTGCTGCTCTCAATCAATTTTTGAGGTAACAAATGACCATATCGACCACAACTAGAACGAAGCAATACAACGGAGATAATTCGACGACTGTATTCGCCTACGATTTTAACATCCAGGCTGACTCAGAAATTGAAGTCTACCTTGGCACTCCTGTCGGCGCTCCTACTTCGTGGGCGTTGCAAACGATCACTACGAATTATTCAGTAAGTGGCGCTGGAACAGCAGGTGGCGGGAACATCACTTTCGGTTCAGCTCCTCCAAGTGGAACTGGCAACGTATTTATTCGCCGCGTTACTGCCAAGACTCAGACAAGCGATTACGTTGAGAACGATCCATTTTCAGCAGATACCGTCGAAGGTAACTTAGATAAATTAACGCAAGTCACGCAGGACATGCAGGAAGAGATTGACCGCTGTTTCAAGCTTGGAACGATTGTCCCAGACGTTGGTGTGACCGCAGCTTCAAGTGTAGTAGCAGATCGCGCCAATAAGTTATTTGCATTCGACGCAAGCGGCGACTTTAGCGTAGCGCAGGAAATTGGAACTTACCAAGGCGATTGGGCAGCAAGCACTGCGTTTTCTGCCAGGGATATAGTCAAAGATACCTCTAATAATAATATTTATATTTGTTTGACATCGCATACTTCATCTGGATCGCAACCTATATCAAGCAATGCAGACGTTGCCAAGTGGGCGCTGCTAGTAGATGCTGCGAGTGCAACGACTAGCCAATCGGCTGCCGCAAGTTCGGCGACAGCAGCAGCTTCTTCGGCTACGGCTGCCGCTGCTTCAGCCAGTACGGCTACAGCGAAAGCTGTTTTAACGGCAAGCGATGCAGTGGACACAGCAGCAGATTTAGTTGAGACAGCCGCAGATGTCGTGTTAGCTGAAGCCGCACAGGTGGCTGCGGTAGCTGCAACGGGAGCATCCGCATTCAAATACACATTCGATAATTCTACAACGATGGCTGACCCTGGTAGCGCAGGGGAAATTCGGTATAACCACGGCACAGTCGGAAGCGTTTCGGCTCTAGCTATTCGCGCAACATCGGCTGACACGGGCAACCCTGATATTTCTCCATTCATTGCATCATGGGATGACGGCGATAACTCAACGCACGAAGGATACATCACGATTCGTAAGTCCGGCACACCCGCGACCTACGCTGTATTCGCTTTGACTGGTAGCGTTGTAGATAACACGGCCTGGTTGCAATTGCCGGTAAGTCATATTTCGTCAAACGGATCATGGTCAAACGCTGACACGTTGTACATATCATTTTCGCGATCAGGGCAAAAAGGAGATACGGGAGCCACAGGGGGTGTAGGCAATGAGCTTGCCGATAATGTTTTCCGTGTCATTGATAATTCCGACAACTCTAAAAAGATTGCATTTGAAGCATCCTCCATCTCAACAGGTACGACTCGCACCGTGACCATGCCAGATGCCAATGTTACACTGGGGACACCGAATAATGACACGGTAACGGCAGGGAAAACGGATATGTCAATCGTGCAGGGTGATGTGGTGTATGGATCAGGCACGGACACTTGGGCAAGACTTGGGGCAGGAACAAGTGGTTACTTTTTGAAAACACAAGGCACAGGGGCAAATCCAGTTTGGGCAGAGGTAACAGGAGGTGGCCCTAGTCTTGGTACAGACTCAATTATCAGAACGAATGCCAAGGTGATTGATGAGGATATAACTTTTTTAGGATCGGAAAATGGTATGAGTGCGGGGCCGTTGACCGTCAATTCGGGAAGAACCGTAGTGGTAACATCTGGTTCTACATGGACTGTAGTAGGTGCTTAATAATCTAAGGAGCAACAAATGTCAGAAATAAAAGTAAACAAAGTAAGCCCTGCTACTGGTACAGCAATACAGCTAGGAGACAGCGGTGATACTTTTACAGTACCGTCAGGAGCAACTATTGTTAATTCTGGCACAGCAACGGGCTTTGGTGGGGGTAAGGTTTTACAGGTACTATCCTCGACCAAAACGGATACTTTCTCCACAAGCGCAACAGCTTTTACCGATACGGGTCTGTCCGTATCAATCACTCCAGCATCAGGAACAAAGGTTTTGGTAATGGTAAATTGCAACTACTCTCTTGCGGAAGGTCTAGAAGCATCTGGCAGACTCATCAGAGATTCGACACCCATTGCGATTGGTGATGCGGCTAGTTCAAGACCAGTTGGAACTTTTAACATGAATAGGCATCATGCTTACTCAGATGGGTCAAAATGGAATAGTGAAGCTGGCATGACATATTTGGATACTCATGGAGCCGATGGAAGTACCGCTGTAACTTACAAACTTCAGTACTCCGCAATTGCTTCATCCACCATGTACATGAACCGTACGCTACACGATGCTGATGACTTGTCGGGAACCAGAGCAGTTTCGACAATTACCGTAATGGAAATAGGAGCATAACCAATGGCTTTATCTTTTGCAGGGAATGGAACAATTACAGGGCTGAGTGTTGGTGGACTTCCTGATGGGTGTGTCGATTCTGATACGTTAAGTGCAGGGGCGGGTGGTATAAGTTCTTCAGATCAATCCGTGTGTAAGGCGTGGGTAAACTTCAATGGTGAGACTTTTGCGACAAGAGATAGTTACAACGTGAGTTCTGTTACGGATAATGGAACTGGCGATTACACGGTCAACATTGATACGGACATGGCAAATGTTAATTATTCGGTTGTTGGATGTGCTGGCGATAGCGTGAATACAATCGCAGGGGCTTTTGTAATTGCAAACATCTATGCGGTAGGTTCGATTGGTATAAAAGTTTTGTACGCCCACAGTCAGGTATATGATCGCAAAAACGTAAACATAGCCATTTTTGGAGACTAATTAATATGAAAAGAATTATTTTTAAAAATGGTGATGGCGTAGCAATTATCGCTCCCTCTCCTAGATGGAAAGGTACGATGGATGAACTGGCAAAGAAGGATGTGCCCACTGGCAAGAAATATAAAATTGTAGATGAGTCAGACATTTCAAGTGACCGCACTTTTCGCAATGCTTGGGAAGTCGATGAGGCGCAATTAACTGATGGAGTCGGTGAATGATTACAGTCAATTTAAACAAGGCAAAAGAAATTACTAAAGAGCGATTGCGTGAAGAGCGTAAGCCATTACTTGAAGCCCAAGATGTAGCGTTTATGAAAGCTCAAGAAGATGGTGCAGACACTACCGCTATCGTTGCAGAGAAAAACAGGTTGCGTGACGTTACTAAACTTGCTGATTCTGCTACGACTACCGATGAACTTAAAACAATAGGGGTAAATTAAATGGATATATGTACGGCTATATTAGCCATTAACCCGTCAGCGCAAGTTAGCGTCAATGCTGAAGACTACGATCAGATCACTTGGCACAACGGTACTGCTGAAATTAGCAAGGCTGACATTGTAGCCAAGCAAGCGGAACTTAAGACTGCTTATGATGCTAAAGAGTATCAACGTAAGAGAGAAAGCGAGTACCCTAGTATGGCAGATCAGCTAGACGATCTATACCACAAC
>Ga0115546_1001114_pt1 | contig 17098 bp, 24 predicted proteins | sample COGITO_mtgs_1004_FD_87186 | JGI IMG/M metagenome (GOLD analysis project Ga0115546, IMG submission 87186) | Pelagic marine microbial communities from North Sea - COGITO_mtgs_100413 | ecosystem: Environmental > Aquatic > Marine > Epipelagic | place: Germany:Helgoland, sampling site Kabeltonne...
GGCGACTTTTTTCGTGCTCATATATAGAGTTTTGTTATACACATAATTTTTTTTTACGTTGTTTGTTTTTTGCTAGCTGTTATATGTTATTATTATTACGTTACAAGTAATAAATTAATCTGGAGTTATATATAATGCCTCGTGGACCATTACCAAAAGACAAAACAAATTTAGTTGGTCATAGGGACAATAATTTAACTATGCTTAATGGCGGTCGTAGTATGCCTACACCTAAACCTAACTCAAGATGGACAACAAAGACTATTAGATATTGGAAAGCATATTGGGACAGCGAATTGGCCTCAACAGCGCAAGTAGTTGATCTACCTGCATTTTATAGATTGTTTCAATATTATGATGAAGCTGAAAGAGCTAATCGAACAATTGCCAGGCAAGGTAACGCCGGCTTGTTAGCTGAAGGATCAAAAGGGCAAGCTGTTATAAATCCACTAATACAATTAACCTTAAAGCTAGAAGAAAAAATATTAAGACTCGAACAAGAACTTGGGTTAACGCCGCTTGCTCGTCAAAGGTTAGGAATTGCTTTTGGCGAAGCTCAAATGGGTTTTCAACAGTTACAACAATTGCTGCAAGAAGATAATAAAGAAATAGCTGATCCGAGGTTAAAGCAACTAGAAGAAGAATAATGGACAACATTGAATATATATTGATGTGTGAACAATGTTATAAAATATTTTACAATAAAGACGAAAGCAAAATAATTTGTCACGAATGTGAAGAGGAAGAATGATTACTTTACCAGAAACTACAGGAGATCGAGTAGTTAAATTTATTGAGGGTTTTTGTGTACATGGCGAAGGTGACTTTTATGGAATGCCGTTTAAATTAGATGATTGGCAAAAAAAGATTATTTATGAAATGTATGAATTAAACGATAACGGCCATAGAAAATATAGAGAAGCTATGATTGGTTTGCCAAAAGGAAATGGAAAATCTGCCCTTATTTCTGGATTAGGATTATATGAATTGCTTGGATCAGGAGTTACTTCACCTTTAGTTGCTGTAGCTGCTGCTAGTTATGAGCAAGCTAATCTAGTTTTTGGGACTATGAAAACTATGTGCGAAGAAAGTCCAATATTAAATAATATGGTTGAAACATTTCAAAATGAAATACAAGTTAAAAATGGAAGTGGTAGAGCATACAGAATAGCAGCTAAGGCTGGTACTGCTGATGGAGGCAGAAATAGTTGTAGCATATTTGATGAGGTACACGAATTTAACAATATTAACTTAGAAAGAGTTCATTATGTTTTAGCAAACAATACAGCTAAAAGACGAGATGGAATAGTTGTTAATATATCTACAGCTGGCCATGATCTGGATAGTTTAATGGGGAGATTATATCAAAGAGGTATGATGAAAGAAGCTGGCAAAGCAGAAGATCCAGAATTTTATTTTAAATGGTATGGAGCTAAAGATACAGATAACCCTAAAGATGAAGAAATATGGAAAAAAGTAAATCCAGCAATTGAAAATGATTGGTGGCCTATTGAAAATTTGCGAAGACGTTTTAAATCACTTCCGGTTAATGAATTTCAAAGGTATCATTTGAATCAATGGACAAGAATTGAAGAGCAAAGCTGGATTAGCGCAGAGCAATGGGATAGCTGCGAAAATAAAGATATGGATCTTCTTCAGGGTGCAGAAACATTTGTAGGAATTGATATGGCTTTACGTCATGATACTTGCGCTGTTACTTATGGCCAAAAAGATGAAAATGGAGTTGTAAGAGTTAAATCACAAATATGGCATCCTCAAGGTGAGAATTATTTAGATGTACAGGAAATAGAAGCATTTATTGTTGAATTAGCTACTAAATATAAATTAATAGAAGTTGCCTACGATCCAGCATTTATGGAACGTACAGCACAAGTATTATTAGACAGAGGAATTAATATGGTTAACTTTCCTCAAACGCATTCAAGAATGATTCCAGCTTGTGGCAATGCTTATGAAATGATAGCTAATAATAAAGTAATACATGAAGGCGATCCTGAATTTACAGATCAAGTTTTAAGCGCTGCACAAAAAGTTACTGATATGGGTTGGCGTTTAAGTAAAGGTAGATCAAAAAGAAAAATTGATAGTGCTATAGCAATGGTTATGATGCTCGATAGAATTACTGCGCCAATACCTAAAGATGATAATCCAGAAGTTGCTATTATAAACTTATGATTAATGTAATAACAACTATAGTAGAAGTAGCGGGAGCTAGCCTTATAATTTATGGTGTATATACTTTTAATGTAAGTCTTGCTTATGTCGTAGCGGGAGCATTTTTAATTGTAGGAAGTTATTTAATTAATAGATGAGTTTATTTAATAGAAAAGAAAACAGAGACGCAGCCCTCGGAAACTTATCCGATCTTTTAGCCTTGAGAGAAGGCGGCCTTTATAATTATACCGGCGAAGAAGTTAATGAAAATTCTGCTTTAGGTATATCAACCGTGTTTAGTGCTATATCGTTAATTGCTGATAGTATTGCTTTACTGCCCGTTAAAACTTTACGATATGAAGGCCAAAAAACAATATTTACAGATAAACCAAAGTTCTTAGAAAAACCAAATATAGGTCTTGATCTTTCGATGTTTTCATTATTGCATCAAACAATAACTTCAATGGCTATGCACGGAAATGCTTTCATACTTGTTGATAAAGATAGGCAAGGAAGACCAATACAATTAACACCTATACACCCGGAAAAGGTAAAAGTTGAAATGAGTGATGGTAGAAAGTGTTATTATTTACAAACATCTAAAGGCAAAGGTTATGATCGTAAAATAACTGCAGATAATATGCTGCATTTAATTTGGTATAGCTATCCAGGACAATTGATTGGTGTAAGTCCATTAAGAACTAATTCAAATACCTATGGCCTCGCTTTGGCAATGGAAAGACATATTGCGCAATTTTATGGACAAGGTGGAACTCCTAGCTCTGTATTAGAAACAGATAGAGATTTAACAGCTGAGCAAGCTAAAGCATTAAAAGAAACATGGATAGGCAACCATAATCGAAATAGAAAACCTGCTGTTTTAACAGGTGGACTTAAATGGAAAGCTATTAGTGCTGAAGCCGGATCGGAATTGATTGGAGCTAGAGATCAAATAGTACATGAAATAGCAAGAGTGTTTAGAATACCTGCTCATTTATTATTGTCAAAAGATGGATCAAACGTATATTCAAATATTGAAAGTAATGGCTTGGCATTTATTCGCCATACACTTTTGCCGTGGATTCGAAGAATAGAAGATGGTCTTTCGTCACTGCTGCCTGGAAAACAATTTGTCAGATTAGATACTGATGAATATGCTAGAGGCGATCAATTAAGCCGTGTAAGATCATTTCAAGTTGCGATAAGTTCAGGAGTTATGACTCCAAATGAAGCAAGAGCTAAAATGGAGCTAGAGCCTTATGAAGGCGGCGATAAATTTTATATAGGCTTGCAAGGAGCTTTAATCGATCCTACACTCCCAGCGCAAGGAACGGATGAGCATGATCCAACAAATAATCTTAATCAAGAATAATGCCTTATAGTATAGAAACAAATAATAAAGAGTGTAATGGTTTCGCTGTTGTTAAAGATAGCGATAAACAAATAATGGGTTGTCATAAAACTGAAAAAGAAGCAAAAGATCAAATAACAGCTTTAAATATTGCAGAAGCAGAAGAAAAAGCAGATTCATTAGAAAATATTGAATTAAGAGAAGTTGATACTAAGCCACCAGCATTTATGCAAAAAAATGCTCAGAGAGGTTTGGATAACTTAAGAAAAGCCGGACCAGGTTTAACAGATAAAACAAAACGCGAAGCAAGATCTATGGCCGCTGGCCAGCCGGTATCAATATCAAAAGTTGTAAGAATTGCAGCCTGGCATAAGCGACATATTGTTGACTTAGATCGTGAAAAAACAAGTCCTAATGATCCTGATACTTGGCGTTATTCCGACGTAGCATTTTTGCTTTGGGGATCCAATCCCTGGACAAATCCCATGCAAGCAGCAGATTGGGCTGATAGAAAAATAGCGCAGCTTGTTAAAGAGGGTAAATTAGAGCCTAGAAATGATAGCGCAACACCTGCTCCTAAAAAAGATCAAGTTAAAGGCAGCGGCAAAAATAAAAAAGGATCTGCAAGCGGTAAAAAAGGAAGCATTAAATTTAGTGAGGGTACAGAAACAGCTATTAAAAATCGAGTTAAAGAACATAATGAAGAAGTAGCTGGAATGGCATCCTGGAGAAAATTAAAAGCATCTTCTGCCAAAGCTGTTGTTAGAAGAGGTTTTGGGGCGTTTAGTTCTTCGCATAGACCTGGAGTTAGCAGACAAGCATGGGGATTAGCTAGATTAAAAGCATTTAGTTATTTATTAAAAAATGATAAACCAAAAAATCCTAAATATTTATCAGACAATGATTTACTTCCAAAAGAACACCCAAGATATACAAAGAAAGAGGAAAAAATGAGTGGACAACATATTGATGTATTCGATCGAGCTGTTGCAATGTCACAAACAATTGAAAAGCAAAAAACTATTACTAATATAAATAGCATGGAAAGACAAACTGAAAATAGAAGTTTTACATTTGCAGCAGTTGAAGAAAGAAATGATAATGACAAAAATACATTATTATTTACTGGTTATGCTTCTGTATTCGATAAACCATACGGAGTAAGAGATAGCAAAGGTTTATATAACGAAACTATTAAACCTGGAGCATTTAAGAAAACTTTACAAGAGCAAGATGATGTAAGATTTTTAGTTAATCATGATGGAATTCCATTAGCTAGAACTTCATCGGGCACTTTAAAATTAGAAGAAGATGATTATGGATTATTTGTTAGAGCTGAATTAGATCCAACTAATCCTACTGTAGCTGAAGTAGCAAGCGCTATGAAGCGAGGAGATTTGAATGAAATGTCTTTTGCATTTGCAGCAATCAAAGATAATTTTGATAATCAAGGAGAAAACAGAGAAGTAAACGAAGCAAGGTTATTTGATGTAAGCGTTGTTACTTATCCTGCTAATCCTTGGGCTGGTGCTAAGCTTAGAGGGGTTGAATTAGAAAACCTACACAAAGAGCTTGTTGAAGCAAGAAGCGGTGAAAAAGCAAAAGAAATTTTAGAAAGTTTTATTAATGAAGTTACTGAAAGTAATAACATTGATAAAAAGCGAAGTAATCCCAAAGTTGAATTGTTAAAAATGAAACTTGAAAGAGATGGCATTCGCTAAGACGTGAAGCCGTGTTTAGTGCCGAAATCACACTTAAGAACACACTCTACGCAGAAGTAAAAGATAATAAACATAAGGAAGCTATGAAAAAATTAATTGAAGCTAGAGATGCAAAAGTTGCTGAATTAGATTCACTAGTTGTTGAGCTTGATGAAATGGATGCAGGAGAAACATTTGACAGCAAATTTGCAAGGTCAAATGAATTGCACTCAGAAGTAAAAGAGCTTAATGTAAAAATAGATGAAGCTAGAGATGCAGCCGAAACACTCAAAGCAGTTAAAGAAAGTAGATCAGAACTTAATGTTGAAGATGAAGACTTAGGCGAAAAAGAAGCTGTTGTAGAGATCAACGAGCCTGACCTATATCGAAAAGATGGAAATCATTCCTTCATTTCTGATGCTTGGGCAGCTAGATCCGGCGACTTCAAAGCGCAAGAAAGACTTAATCAACATCAAGATCATGAATCTTCTAGAGATGTTGGAACAGGAGCCTTTTCAGGCCTCGTAGTTCCGCAATACCTAGTAAATGAGTATGCACCAATTGCAAGAGCTGGCGCAGCAGTTTATAACGCTGTACCTAAAAAACCTCTTCCAGCATTTGGTATGAAAATGGAAGTATCCAGAATAACTACTGGATCAACAGCAGCAGAACAAGCAACACAAAACTCAGCTGTATCAGAAACTAATATGGATGATACACTATTAACAGTTAATGTTGATACTGTTGCAGGTCAACAAGACGTTTCAAGACAAGCTCTTGAGCGTGGCGGACAACCTGGATTTAGCATGGAAAACATTATTTTCCAAGACTTAGTCGCAGCATACTATACAAAACTTGATAATCTTATGATTAACGGATCCGGAAGTTCTGGACAACCGTTAGGAATAAAATCAGTTTCAGGAATAAACACAACAACATACACAGACGCAAGTCCAACTGTTGCTGAGTTCTATCCTAAATTAGCTGATGCAATTCAAAAAGTTAACGCTAACAGATTTGCTCCAGCTACTGCAATCATTATGCACCCAAGACGATGGGGTTTCATAACTGCAGGACTTGACAGCTCTAATAGGCCGTTAGTTGTCCCAGCAGGAAACAACCCTGATAATCCAATTGGTGTTGGTGAAGCAGCAAAATACGGAAACGTTGTTGGTAACCTTTTAGGGCTGCCAGTTATCACAGATGCAAACATTCAAACAGATGCAGGATCTGGTAATGATGAAGATATAATTCTCATTGTTAAAGCAGATGATCATATTCTTTTCGAAGATGGTCTATTCCAGCTTAAGTTTGAAGAAACAAATGCAGGATCACTTACAACTAAAATGGTTGTTTACGGATATAACGCATTCGCTTCTGGAAGATACCCAGCAGGAACTACAATGATTAACGGAACAGGACTGGTTACACCGTCCTTTTAGTTGAATTAATGGTCGGAGGTGTCAAGCAATTGATACCTCTAACCATATAAAGAAAGAAAAAATTATGTCAAATAAAAATTTAATAAAAGCGTTAAAGGAAGAGCTCAAGGGCTACGAATTATACGGAAAGGCTAAACGTGCTGAAGAAGTTAAAAAAGCTATTAAAGCAGCAGGTGGCAAAGTTGAAAAAGCTGATGCTAAACCTAAAGCCGAAAAAAAAGTAGAAAAGAAGTAATTATGCCTAAAGGTGTTGGTTACGGTAAAAAAATGAAAGGTGGCAAAGGTAAGGGCCGAAAAAATAAGGGTAAATAACCTATGGCAATTACTAATGGCTACTGTACACAAAATGAATTAAAAGCTTTTGTTGGAATCCCGTCAGATGATAGCGGGGACAATGATCTTTTAGATGATGCTATTAATGCAGCTTCAAGACAGATAGACGCTTTTTGTGGGCGATATTTTTACGCAGACGGATCGGCATCGGCTAGGAAATTTTTTACAGAAGATGTTTATCGATTAAGAGTTGATGACATTTCTACAACTACAGGACTTGTAGTTAAATATGACGATGATGATGATGGAACGTATGAGGTAACTGTTTCATCAAGTGAATATCAAGTTTTGCCTATCAATGGAATTGTTGGAGGCATAACAGGAAATCCTTATTACATAGTTGAATTGATAAGCGATGGATCAAATGAATGGCCCCTAGATACTTCAAGTAATAGACCGCGAGCTGAAATTACAGCTAAATGGGGTTATGCAGCAGTGCCTGAACAAATTAGACAAGCTGCGTTAATGTTAGCAAGTGAACTATTTGCTATGCGAAATGCGCCTTTAGGTGTTGCAGGTGTAGGAGATTTTGGCGTTGTTAATATACAACAAAATAGAGAAATTACTAGAATGATTGCACCATTTCGTAAAGGTACAGTTTTAGGAGTTGCTTAAATGGCAACAATGTCAGAAATAAGAGATGGTCTCAAAACAACAATAGGTGGCATAAATGGCCTTCGTTGTTATGATGTAATACCAGACAACGCAATTAATTTTCCAGTAGCAATGTTTATTCCTACGAGTATTGAATTTGATCTAGCAATGCAACGCGGCACTGATCTTTATACATTTGATGTTTTAATTGCTGTACAACGATCAGATGCTAGAACTGCTCAAGATAAATTAGACGCGTTTGTTACCGGAAGTGGTAGCTCGAGTATTAGACAAATAATTTTTAATAATAGAACTTTAGGGCTTGCCAATACAGATGCTAGAGTAGTTAATATGAGTAATTACAGCGCTGATTTTAATTTGAATGGTATTGATGGAATAGGCGCTAATTTGCAAATAGAAGTTTACACGAAAGGATCAAGCTAATGTCAGGTTGTTGCGGCGAAGGTTGTTGTCAAGGTAATTAATGAAATATAAAATAATTGGTAATAAAAAAGTTATGGGTAAAGTTAAAGGCGATACTGTAACTATTGATGATGAAAATGTTGCAAAATCATTAATTAAAGGTGGCCATATAAAACCTACTACAATTAAAAGAAAACGTGCAAGAAAAAAAGATGGAACTTTTATTAAAGACGATAAGAGCACTCCTGATGTAAACGAAGCGTGGGAGAAATAAATGGCAAAATTTGTATTTAATGATGGAAAAGTTTTTTCAGGTGGTTATGATTTAAGCGATCATACTACTTCTGTTAACCTAGAAATAAACGCTGAAGAACTAGATGCAACTACAATTAACAGTAATGGATTTAGAGAAAAATTAGGCGGCCTTAAAGATAGTACACTTCAAATTGATGGATTTTATGAAGCTGGATCAAATAAACCGGACGCTTTATTAGGTGCTTCAATTGGAAATGAATTAATTGTAACTACTGTTCCAGATGCTGGAGTAGGAAACATTGCATATTTTATGAAGTCAAGATTATTTGATTATTCAATATTAGGTGAGGTTGGAGGCTTAGCGCCATTTAGCATAAGTAAAAACCAATCATCCGATAAAGTTGTTAGAGGAACTATCCAACTAGATGGCGCATTAACAGCTTCAGGTAATTCAACAGGCACCCAGCTTGGAGCTGTTGCCGCCACTGAAAAGGCGTATGCAGCAATTCACTGCTATGCAGTTTCAGGAACATCAACTCCAACTATTACTTTTAAATTACAATCAGATGATAATTCAAGCTTTACAAGTCCAACCGATCGAATTACTTTTACAGGAATAACAGCTATAGGAGCAGATTTTCAAAGTGTTGCTGGTGCTGTAACCGATGATTATTGGCGTTTGAATTATACTATAACTGGAACTAATCCAAGCTTTTCAATTCATGCTGCAATTGGTATTGAATAGACATAACATAAATATTACTATTTGTAAATAACTGTAATAAATAAAAATAATTAAAATTACTACATAATAAAAAAAACACGTATATAATATAAATATACGTTGTTAATCAGGTGACAACTTAAAAGAGTAGCCCTGAAGTCGAGAGCCACGACAATAAAATAACGGGAGGCAAATATCCGAAAAGTTTGAGAAAGTTAAGCCAATAATATTTCGTGGCCAGTTTATTTAATTCTTAGATGCTTGGCGAAAATCCAACGCAAAAACTATAAAAACTAGGAGCTGTATGCCACTTTATTAATAACTTAACTTTCTCTTAGTTTGAATAACTAGCTTGATTATGCAAGACCGAAAGCTGTAGCGTGTGAAACTCACAATAAATATTAATAGATATGTTGCACGGCTTCAGAAAAATCTAGTTATTCAATAACTAAGTTTTTGCTGATATAGGTAGTTGTTTGGCAAGTTCGTTGGAAGCCTTGTGCGAAGTATCGGTTGTACCTGATACTGCGAATACTATAAAGCATATATTGATTCGAAACAATATGAACTACTTACAAAAGGCTAATTTCTGTAAAAAGAACGATTAGTGAGAATTATTTTGTTAAAAACTAAAAGTAAGTAAGCAAACATTAACGCCTATATCCGCAAGAACTTAGTAAAACAAACTTTTAATGAAGTGCATAACGTTACGATCTGAAAAATAGCTTCCGGGTTTGATACCGGACTTGTTAAGAAGTAAAAGAGTGAATAAGTAAGATCCGTGTATTGCCAGCAGGGTTGAGAATTCCTATCAAAAAATAATTTAAAGCTGGAGCGGTATAAACTTAACTAACGAAAAAATAATTGGACTGCGCTTCATTAAGAGTTTGTTATAATAAATATAGAACGCTTTACGAACTGCGTATGTTTGGAAAGCAAAGTAGGGTCGCATTGATTCTAGTGCGAGCCCTGGTTTTAAAACCTAATATTTTGCCTAAAAAAACATAATGCTAGATGGCAACCAAACTATGAAGCGCAGTTTGAAAAGCGTTCAAATAAAAGAGAGGACTAAAAATGGCAATGACCAGAAAAGATTATGAAGCAATAGCTAAAATAATCAAATTTAACGAAACTAAATCACAAGTTACTTTAGGACTAGCATCAATATTTGAAGATGATAATCCTAATTTTGATACAGGCAAATTTTTAAAAGCTTGTAAAGAAGACTAAATGAAAAATAAAGATCAAGTTAGGCAAGATCAAGATAAGTTACATAATTTATTAGGAGATACAGAAGTTACTTTTAGATTATATAATAAAGATGGCACTGAAAGCAAATTAAAATTATGTTGGAGTAGTTTTACAGTAAGTCAAAAACGCGAGCCTAAACCAAAAGTTAATCCTGATTTTCATGATTATCTTGATTTAGAATTTGTATTAAGAAAAGAATAAAAGGTACAACCCCCGTTTACGTACCGGAAAGCCCCTCTAGCAGCAAGAGGGGTTTTCCATTTAATAACGTATAAACTTATATTTCATTATTCATATTTAAAATAAAGATATTGAAAGGAGTTTATTTTGGCAAAATTTGTTTTGACAGATGCAAGCGTAACATTGAACAGCGTTGATTTAAGTGATCATGTTGCTTCAGTTACTTTAGACATTACAGCTGATGAAATTATGACAACCGCGATGGGAGAAACGTTCCAATCCAGGACAGGAGGCCTTAAGACAGGTACTCTTTCCGTCGAGTTTCAACAAGATTTTGCAGCTAGTGAAGTTGACGCTACACTTTGGCCTTTACTTGGAACAACTACAGCTTTTGTAGTAAAACCAACAAGCGGCTCAGTTAGTGTTACTAATCCATCTTATAGTGGATCAGTTTTAGTTAATCAACACATTCCAGTTGCAAATGCAGTAGGAGAACTTGCTACAATGTCAGTTTCGTTTCCTACTTCTGGAACTATAACCCGCGCTACTTCTTAATGGGTAATATGATCGTCGTGATGAGCGACGGCACTAAACTTGAAGTTAAGATCAAGCCGGGAGATATTGTTAAATTTGAGCGTAAATTTGACATACCGATTTCTAGATTAAATGATGAGCAGCGATACGAATGGCTTTTATATTTGGCGTGGCTTGCTTCTAAAAGAAATGGTGTTACTGAAGATTATGATGCCTGGGTTGATAAAGTTGAAGACCTAGACATTACTGGATCAAGTGATAATTTAAAAGCATAAACGGATTTATTGATCTAATAGCTGCTATAGCAGTTGAAACAGGAATAGATCCAAATGCTTTATTGAATATCGAAATGGAAATGTTTGATGCAATTGTTAAAGTTATAAATAAAAAATACGAAAGTTGATATGGCAAAAATAACTGGTGAATTTACAATTGATAACTCTGAGTTAATAGAGTTAAGAAAAGACATTAAAAAATATGGTGATACAGAAGTTTTGAAAGTGTTGTCTAAGTTTCATAGAGAGCTTGCTAAAGAACAATTATCAGAAATAAGAGCGTTAGCTAAAAAACAAAGAATTCCTAAAGCTAGAGCTTCGGCTACTGGCTATACTGCTTCAGGTACACGTACAGAAGCAAAAATTAATATTAAAAGTAATGATAGAAAGCCAGCTACATTTTCTATGGAGTTTGGTCGCCGGTATATGTATGTACCTACTAAAAATGGTAAAACAAGAGCTGTGACTAGAGGCGAAGTTGGCAACTTAAGATATTCACGACCTGGGGCAGACTTTCCTTATAAAAAATGGATCGGTCACAGATTTACAGCGGGTGACAGTACATTTTCACAATTTGGTAAAAAAGGTTATGTTGCAGGTAAAACTTTAGATAAAAATCAAAACAAAATAGCTGAATCATATTCTGATCGTATGTATGACGCATTAATAAAGGCAATTAAATAATGGCAAAAGAAAAAAAAGTTTCAATAGCAATTATAGGTAAAACTAAACAATTTACTGATAGCTTAACAAGATCGCAAAAAGCTATGAGTAAATTTAGTTCTGTAGCTGGTACTTTAGGTAAAGCTACAGTTGCAGGTTTAGGTGTTGCTTCAGTTGCTGCAGTTACTCTAGGTAAAGATTTAGTTAACTTAGGATCAGATGCTAATGAAGCACGATCCGCTTTTGAAACTACATTTGGAGAAAGTGTACCAAAGCTCTCAGGTTTCGTTGATGAATTTGCAAATAAAGCCGGTTTAGCTGCGCATGAGTTAGAAGGGTTATTAACTCAATCAGGTGCGATCATGCAAGGTATTGAATTTACAGGCGAAGCTTCTGCAGATTTATCAGTTAAGCTAGCAACACTTGCCGGAGACGTAGCCAGCTTTTCAAACGTTCAGGGAGGTGCAGAGCCAGTTATGCAAGCTTTCACTAAAGCTTTGCTCGGTGAAAGAGAATCGCTTAAAACGTATGGTATCGCAATTATGGAAGCAGATGTACAAACAAAAGCATTTGAAATGACTGGCAAAAGTTCAGCAAAAGAACTTACTAAGCAAGAAAAAGCTTTAGCAACCTACGAATTGTTATTAGAAAAAACAACTGTACAACAGGGCGATCTCAACAGAACGCAAGAAAGTTTTGCTAACAAATCAAGAGCTGCACAAGCTAAATTAAAAGATTTAAAGGTTACAATGGGCGCAGAATTGCTTCCAGTAGTTGAAGAGTTACTTCCGGTTATTGTTGATTTAGTAACTGAAGTAGGGCCTCACTTAGTAGAAGCTATTAAAGCAGTAGCCCCGTTTATTCAAGTTGTTGGTGAATTACTTTCGGCTTTAGCTCCGCCTATAATAGCTGTTGTAACTTTACTGTTAACTTTATTAGCGCCGGCGTTTAAAAAGCTAACTGAAATGGTTGATAAGTTTTTAAAACCATTTTTTACAAATTTGCCTAAAAACTTTGAAAATATGATTAATAGAATAATTAATAGTTTAAATAATTTTATTAGAACTATTAATGGTTTTGTTGACAGAGTAGCTGGTGTATTAGGAAAAATAGGTGTAAATATCAATTTGCCTAAACTTTCTGAAATTGGAAATGTTTCCTTTGGTTTTGCAGAAAAAGAAGTTAAAAAATTAACGCCAGAAGAAACTATTGATCCAGCTAAAACTATAGGTCAATTAACATCTAATGCTGCTAGCACTTCGGCTGCTTTATTAGATCCAAAAGCCGGTTTAACAGTAAACTTTAATAATCAAGTAAACAACCCTGATCAAGTTATTAATGCGCTTAATGATTATACAAATAAGAATGGGCCTTTAAATAGAGTACTAACAATAATCTAATGGCACAACCAACAGTAAGAGTTAGAGTAGGCTTTACGCCAAATGAATTTACTTTAGATGATTTAGTAAGAGGTGTATTAGACTCAGGAGAATTAGGAGGTGCCGTTAGTTTAACAGATGTTACAGCAGACGTACAAAGCGTAACTATTTCAAGAGGTAGATCAAGAGAGTTAGCTACATTTAGTACAGGAAGCTGCAACGTACAATTATTAAATAATTCTAGAAAGTATGAAAATACAAATACTTCAAGCCCTTATAGTCCAGGTATTGAGCCTATGATCGCTATACATGTTGACGCAACTACAGATGGTGGAAGTAATTATAAAGATTTATTTGTAGGTTTTGTTACGGATATTAATTTAACCTATCCTGATCAAGGCAACTCTTTTGCTAATTTTCAAGCGTCAGATGCTTTTATGAAAATAGCTAATACAGCTTTAATTAATGCTTCGTTTTCTAGTGCAACAAGTGGTAATTTAATTGATGCTGTTTTAGATAATACAAATGTTAAGTTTGGTACTAATAGAAATATTGACACAGGTATTTCAACAATGCAAGCATTAAGCGGCATTTCGGAAAATACGTTAAGTGTTTTACAAAATATTGAACGATCAGAGAATGGTTTATTATTTATCTCTAAAGATGGTAAATTAACTTTTAAATCTAGGCATGCTACTTTTCCTAGTACTCCAGATGCAACATTTTCAGATGATGGGTCAGATGTTCCATATATTAGAGTTGATTATATTAATGATGACAACGAAATTTTTAATATTGTTTCTTTAAAAAGAATTAGTGGATCTACACAAACAGTTGAAAGTGTTGGATCGCAAGGTAAATATTTAATTCGAACTTTAAGTAGAGATAATCTTTATAACGATAATGATCCAGAAGTTAAAGATGCTGCCGAATTTTTGTTAGGTAAGTTTAAAGATGCCTTAATAAGATTTGACAACTTAATAGTAGATTTAACTGAAGCAACTACAGGCAATCAAAATACAATACTTGATCGTGAAGTAGGAGACATTGTTAAAGTTGAATTAACACCTCCTGGGGGCGGATCGCCTAGCCAAATAACAGCAAATGAAATAATTGACAGTATAAACTATAACATTACTCCCGATTTGTTTAGTTGCTCTTATAAGTTATCAAATGCAGATACGCAGGCCTTTATGAGGTTAGATAATACTTTATTTGGTATTTTAGATACTGATAAGCTAGGCTATTAATAACTTATAATGAAGTTCATAAAAGTGAAAGGATAAAATAAAAACATGGCAAACGGATTTAAAGTATTTGGTGTAGGTGAAGTATTAACTGCAGCAGATGTAAACGATTACTTAATGGAACAAATTGTTGGTATCTTTGCAGATAGTACAGCAAGGGACGCACAAATAACAAGTCCAATAGAGGGACAATTTTGTTTCTTAAAAGACACTAATGTTTTACAGTTTTATAACGGATCAGCATGGACAAGTTTTATAGGCGACGGCGATATTACAGCAGTAAATACTTCTGCAACTTCAGGTTTATCAGGTGGTGCTACTTCTGGTGCAGCTGATATAACTATTGCACCTAATAGCGCTACATCAGCAACAGTAGCTTCAGCAGATATAGTTTTAATTGGCGACGCTGATGACAGTAACGCCGTAAAGAAAACAACAGTAGCCGATATTGTTGCCTTAGCACCTAGTGGTGTATCATTGGGTTTAGTATTGGCTTTAAGTTAAGAGAGGATAAAAAATGGCAGATACCTTACATTCAGTCGCAGGACAACTCGGAACAAGCACAGCAGATATTATTGACGCTGTACCTAGTTCGACAACTGAAACAGCAATAGGAATTTTAATTTCTAATGTTAATTCAAGTAGTTCTGATGTTACTGTCGATTTAAGTATTACAAAATCGGGTGGAACATTAAGAAACATTTTAAACGACGTTTCATTACCATTCGGGACAACTATACAAATAGATAGCAAGATAGTACTCGAAACAGGGGACATCTTACAGGGATTATGTTCAACTGCGTCAAGTGCAGATTATACAGTTTCATTTCTAAGACAAACCTGAAGGATCTATATGTCCTACTTAGGCACTCAACCAAATGATGTAAAAAAGAATACAGGTTTATATACACCTAGTGAAATACTGCAATTAGAAAAAGATGGCAATTGGGGTGGGTCATTAGAACTTATTGCTGAAGAAACTGTTAGTGGAACACCTAGTTCATTAGATTTTATAAATTTAGAAAATAATCCTTATGATGTTTATTTAGTTCAAATGAGTAATTTTATAGCTTCTGCACAAACACAAGTTATATTCAGATTTTCAAATGACAATGGAACAACTTTTGAAGCAGGTGCAAGTGCATATCAGTTTGCAAGTCAAAGAATGATTACTAATGGAGGTTTTGCTGAAAGTAGGTCAACAGGTACAACATATATTGGAACAGATGTTTATACAAACACAAGTACAAGTAATTTGAATGGATACTTTTACCTATACAATTTGCTAGACAGTTCAAAATATAGTTTTTTAACTCAACAATTATCAGCAATTTTAGGTGCAAATGGTAGAACTTCTTTTGGTGGTGGTGTTTATCCAACTGCTGAAACTATAAATGCTTTTCAAATTTTGGCAGGGTCAAGTACTTGGACAAGTGGTACTGCAAAACTTTATGGTGTCAAACAATGAGTAACCTAAGATTAATTAATGAAACTGAAATAACAAGTGGTGTATCAACAGTAAATATTGAAGATGTATTTTCAGCAGATTTTGATATATATAAAATTGTTGCTAATGATTTATCAACAGTAGGCACATTACAAACAGACCCAGATTTAAGATTTATAAATTCAAGTGGAAGTGTTATTAGTGCAAGTAATTATGATTATGCACATTTATTAATGTTTACTCATACAAGTTTTTCAGTACAAAGGGCAACAAGTCAAGCACAACTGTACAGGTTTTTTTCACAAAGTGTTGACCAATCCCCTGAAAGTGGAAATCAAGTATCATATATATTTAATCCATTTTCTAATTCAAGTTATAGTTTTGCAATATACCAAAGTAATTCTGCATTAGCAGGAATTAAAACAGTTATAAAAGGTATTGGAGTTTTAAAACAAACTGCAAGTATGACAGGTTTTCAAGTTAGAGATAGTAATACAACAAGACCATTTGCAGGTGGCACAATAAAAACTTATGGATTGAGAGTTGATAGCTAATGGCATTAGTACAAGTAGATAGTGTTACAGTAACAAGTCCTGTTGCAAGTATTTATTTAACAGGAATAAATGATGATAGTGTTTATATGTGTGTTGTGTCTAATGCTTCAAATAATAGTGGGGATTACCAACTTAGAATGAGAGTAGCAGTTGATAGTGTGCAAAAATCAACAGGTAATTATGACTATGCTTATAAACAATTAGATGCAACTACAACTTTTTTTAATAGTGCAGTAACAAATGCAAATATGTTTGGTGGTAGCACAACAGGAACAAGTGCAAATGAAGTCCAAAACTATATATTTTATTTTTATAATTGGTATTCTAGTTCTGAATATAGTTTTTGGACAAATGAAGAAACTACATATAATTCTACACCTAAATTAGTTGGTGCAACAGGTGGTGGTGTTTATACAGTTGGAGAAAGTCATAATTCAGTAAGATTTTGGACAGGTAATTCAGTTAGTAATGAATATGATACAACACAGGGAACTTTTACATTGTACAGGGTGGTTTAAATGAGTGAATATGGATACATACCAGAAGCACCAGAACAAAGTTTTGGAAATAA
>Ga0115546_1001115_pt1 | contig 17098 bp, 18 predicted proteins | sample COGITO_mtgs_1004_FD_87186 | JGI IMG/M metagenome (GOLD analysis project Ga0115546, IMG submission 87186) | Pelagic marine microbial communities from North Sea - COGITO_mtgs_100413 | ecosystem: Environmental > Aquatic > Marine > Epipelagic | place: Germany:Helgoland, sampling site Kabeltonne...
ACCTGAACGCCATTTTCGACAACGGTTGGCTTATGTCCAAATTTCTCAAGGGTCGCCATAATGATGCGTCGATTAAGCCGATTGTCTTCTGCAACAAGAATATTGAGCGCTCTTTTCGTCGAGAAGCTTTGCACAGCACTTTGGCGGACCTGCGTTGAGACATCAGATGTTGCTGACGCATAGGGGAGTCTGAAACTAAAGTTACTCCCGACACCTTCTTCACTCTTTACCCAAATGACACCATTCATCAATTCGATAAGGCGTCTGGAAATTGAAAGGCCTAAACCCGTATCTTCATAGCGCCGGGAAATCGACGCATCCGCCTGAGAAAAATCTATAAACAACTTTTGGCTATTCTCGCCTGATATTCCAATGCCTGTGTCTTTGACACTTATCTTCAACATTTTTGCGTCTTCATCACCATCGATCCGAACCTCGACTGCAACCTCGCCGGCATGTGTAAATTTAACGGCATTCCCGACCAGATTAATCAGAATTTGTCGAACGCGCGTAGAGTCGCCATTAATGCCATCAGGGATACTTTTCGGATAATCGATCCTCATCTTAAGCTGATTCATCCTCGCTCGCTCGCGAACAAGGTCCAGAACTTCTTCAATGGCATGCCTTAAAATAAAATCGAGATTTTCCATCTCGAGACGACCTGCTTCAAGCTTCGACAAATCGAGGATGTCGTTGATAATTGTTAGCAGGGTTTGTGTTGCCCCTTTTATCTTGATGACTTTCTAGCGGTCGTCGACGGCAAGCTTGCTATCAAGCAGCATGTCAGCAAACCCCATAACCCTGTCATTGGCGTTCTAATCTCATGGCTCATTGATGTCAAAAATTCTGACTTTGATTTTTCCGATGCCTCTGCCCGGTCTTTCTCGATGGCGTATCGTTCTGCAAGCTCCGCCATCTCGGCGGTGTTCTCTTCTAAATACTGGCGCGACACTTCAAGTTCTTCGACATAACGATGTAAACGGCCTTCACTTTCTTTCAAGCTTTGCTGAGCACGTTCTTCCGCGTTAACATCACACCCAGAACCGCGATACCCTTTGAATGTTCCATCATCACCAAAAATCGGTTTACCACTGATTGAGAGGAACTTTGTTCGTCTATTCCCTTGCAGTATCGTATATCTGAAATCAGTAAAGGCTGTACGTTGTTTCAATGCCTCCAGATGAATGCGCCAACTTTCATCCATATCATAGAGATCGACGCCAGCAGCTTCTGAGCGTGTCCGGTTAATGAACAATTCTTTCTGCAAACCCGTGACTTCTTCAAAACGTTCGGACAAATATGCAAACCTGAGATCTGCATCCATTTCCCAGAACCAGTCCGCAGACACATCCGCCATGTCCCGGATACGTGATTCACTCACGCGAAGTGCCTGCGTACGATCAACGACAAGCGCTTGAACCCGCCTTTCACGATTGACGAGGAGATAAACCATTGCGCATACGGTCATTGTCAAAAGCATGCCAATTAAAAAAACAATGATTGAGACTTTGTAACCAGAATTATCGAATACGTTCGGATCAATCAGCATCTGAATACGGACAGGGCGATTACCCAGATAAAAAACACGATCCGTCGTCATAATAGAGCGCAGTGGTCCAATGACATCACGACTTGATAAATTGGTATAGTTGGATGTTTGAAAAATAGAATTGGATTGGTTTTCGACGTCTTTGCCTTTGATGTCTATCGCAAGTGCATTGCTTTAAACAAGTCTATCAATAGATGTCGAACGGACGGCAAAACTAATAATTGTATCCAGATCTAAAAGCGCAAAAACAACACCAATGACGTTCTTGCGGCGCTGATCCACTAGAAAGTTTTGAGCCCCGCGTTTGAAGTGAGGATACAAAAGCATCACGGCACTGTTATATGAGATTGTATTTAAGCTACTCAGCGGATCACTTAATTGTATCTCATCAAAATCGATACTGTCCTGCAGTGGCCTAACAATTGATGGTATATCTACCAGGTCCGAACCAAACAGTGAGAAAAGCACATCACTCGGTTCAATCGCCGCAATCGGATATTGTTTTTCAATAGCCCGTACGCGTCTCGAAATAGCATCTTCGAGTGCCTGAACATCGTTCCCATTATTAAACCCTAATGATTGCATTCTTTTAGCGAAGGCCTAGGGATCAGCGCCACGCTTCCGTGGTGCCCAGCCATAAGCAATCGTCCCGGCGGCTGATGCTCGAAGACTAGACGCGTAACTTGAAAAAGCTTCTTTTGTAATATCGTTAGAGACATCGAATAACGCACGAAAAGCGCGCACAGACGACATATGGATATTAATTTCTGTCTGTATACGACCAACCAAATCGGCCATTCGACTTTGCGCTTCGACAAGTGTCGTTTTTCGAGATTGTTCGTATGATATGTATGAAATAGATGCCGTTACGATACACCCAACCAGCGCAATCCCAGCGATCAACAGCCAACTGCGGAATCCATTAGCTATTGATACACTTGAATTCTGTACACGTGGTAGATCAGTTTTTGCCATGATATATCAAAACAATACCCTTCAGCCTTAGCTTTTCAGGTTTTATTGATGTTACACAGCACTTTATAATAAAATAGGTTGCGCATTGAACCTGTATTGTCTCTTGAACAGGATAAGATCAAAATATGCATTCATTCTGCCGTGCGGCAAAAAATCACTATTTTACAAACTTATCCCTGAGAGACTGGGCCTGTTCTTCGTTTAAAAAGTGTGTTTTTGCGCCCTTGAGCATAAGGAATAGTTTGGCCGTCTCTTCTAGTTCTTCCGTCGCATAAACCGCATCACGCAGCGATTTACCGGCAACCACAGGCCCGTGATTAGCCAGCAATACGGCATGGTGATCAGAGGCCATTTCGCCGACCGCTTTAGCAAGATCAACATCCCCAGGAGGGAAATACGGGATCAGCGGTAATGTGCCAATTTTTATCACATAATAAGCTGTAATTGGCGGCAATACATTCTTGGGGTCGACATCAGCCATACAACTTACCGCAACAGAATGCGTTGAATGCAAATGCACAATCGCCCCCGCTGAGGTCCGCTGTTCATACATCGCAAGATGCAGGAAGATCTCTTTGGTCGGCTTATCCCCAGAAATATGCTGCCCACTCATATCAAGTTTAGAGATACGCCCAGGGTCAATCTCGGCCATCGAGACACCAGTAGGTGTCATCAGCCATCCGTCATCCAAGCGAACGCTTATATTACCAGAACTGCCAAATGTCAGGCCACGTTCGTACATCGATTTTGCGAGTTTAGCGATTTCATCCCGTGATTTCGTTTCTGTCATGGGAGCATACCTAATGATTTCTCAAAGAAATCCTCGGCGCCAAAATTACCGGACTTGAGGGCCAATGCTATGGGCACGCCACCAATTGCCTCAGTCCATGGCACACCAGGGTCGATTTCTGGTCCGATACGCAGCGCCCTCACATCAAGCGCTTGTACAACTGCGCCTGAAGTCTCGCCGCCAGCAACTACAAGTTGGCGAACACCCAGATCCAAAAGGCCTTTTGCAATCTCTCCCATGGTCGCTTCAACCATTTCCCCTGCACGTTCCCGCCCGTATTTTTCCTGAGCAATAGAAACATCTGCTGGGTCTGCCGATGAATAGATCAACACAGGCACATTCTCATCTTGTTCTTTAACCCAATCAATAACGTCCGCTGCGACGTCCTTACCATCGGCAATGGCGTTGGGACCAATATCAAAGCTAGGCCAGCTTGATTTGCTATAAGCAACTTGCGCCCGCGTCATCTTCGAACAGCTGCCTGCGATCACAGCGGCACGGCCGACGATACTCGGTAAAGCTGGTGCGGCGCGTTCTTCTAAATTTCCGCGTGCGCGAAAGTTTTCAGGCAGGCCCATAGCAATGCCAGAGCCGCCCGTGATCAGCATTAAATCAGATGAGGCACGGCCAATTTCCATAAGATCATCATCGAACTGCGCATCAACAATCGCATGCCGCACACCGTCTGCCTGCAAACCATGAAACTTAGAGCGAATGGCGTCGGCACCCTGAGAGACAGTTTTATAATCAACCAAACCTACTTTGTTTGGGGTTTGCCGCTGTAAGACGCGAACTAAATTTGGATCTGTCATAGGATTCAATGGATGATTTTCCATTCCGGATTCAGATAGCAACACATCACCAACAAAGAGATAGCCTTTGTAAATCGACCGGCCTGTTTCTGGGAATGCAGGGCAAGCAATTGTGAAGTCACTGCCAAGTACATCCAGCAAGGCATCGGCTACAGGCCCGATATTCCCATTGTCTGTTGAATCAAAAGTTGAGCAGTACTTAAATATAATTTGTGTGGCACCGTTCTCTCGGAGCCATGCCAAAGCCTGAAGCGACTCTTCAATCGCATCTACAGCAGGATTGATCCTTGATTTAAGTGCAATAACTAAGGCGTCCGTCTCGCCAACATCAAGTGCTGGCCCGGGAACACCAATGCTTTGCACCGTATTCATTCCAGCCTTAACGAGCGTGTTCGCGAGGTCAGTTGCGCCTGTAAAATCATCAGCAATACAGCCCAGCAGCATTGCATTCTCCCTTTAAAATATTTTGTTTTATACTAAAAAACGACCCTTAGTCACCATACCGAGTATATTCATCCCAGGTTCGTTCTAATTTTCTGAGCACATCTGTCGCATGAGAAATTGCGCCAACTTCGCCAACGGCATCCGCATACTTGATACCGTTTTTCTCCTCAAGCTCTCGAATGCCTGTAACCACCTGTCGACCTTTATCTGTTAATTTCACGGTCACAGAACGCTTGTCGTGCTGTGCGCGCTCTTGGTCCAGATAGCCATAGTCCGTTAATTTTTTATTATTACAGGATACGTTTGAGCCTTGATAATACCCACGCTCAACCAAATCGCGGATGACGATTTCTTCATCTCCGATATTCGCCAAAACCAAAGCCTGCACACCATTAATGTCTCTAACGCCAATACGTTTGAGTTCCGTACGAAGGACATCGAGAAATCGCCGATGCAATCTTTCAATCAATAAAGTGAGTTGAATGTATTCCTTAGACACCTGAAACATTTCTTGTCACCTATGATCCCTGTATCCTATTGCAAATTCGGGATAAAATGAACGCTTTATCTAAAAATGATGCAAATATTGTCCAAAAACATATCAATCAGCAGGTTCTACAGCTTTATTGGCGTGTGTGCTGTTTCAGCATTACTAGCATCTTGCAGTGGACAGGTGCCAACTCAGACCGAAATTCAACAAGACAATCTGGATAGTCGTGCCAAACAGCTCGTACGTGTGGCAGACACAACGCGTGAAAGCGGCGACATGGCAAATGCCATGCAATTGTATGCACGTGCCGCTGACATGCGCCAAGACTGGTTCGTTCCACGCCTACGGCTCGGCGAGACGGCCTTGAGTGTTGGGCAATACCCAGACGCATTGTTAGCTTTTGAAAGTACGGCACAGCTTGCACCAAAGGATAATCGTGGGCACAACGGTGCCGGTGTTGTCCTGGACCTGCTGGGAATGCATGACGAGGCGCAGCAACGATATATTTCAGGCATGGAACAGGCACCAGACAATGGCCCGCTTCGCAATAACCTTGGGCTCTCTTTAGCACTTTCCGGTGATTACGAGGCTGTGATCGAACTCTTGGAAAGTGCCGTAACGCGCCAGCCTGACGATGTTCGGACGCGGCAAAACCTCGCGTTGGTTTACGGTTTGTCCAGAAACGAGAACCGCGCGCGCTCAATATCGGCAGACGTTATGAGTAAGGCTGTAATCGACAACAACATCGCGTTCTATACAAAGCTTCGCAACATGTCGCCAGCGGATCGTACTAAGGCCGTCTTTGGCATTTTGAAATAATAAGCGCATCATTACATATTGATGAAGTTATCAAGGGTTGAGAGCACTGCCGGGCCAAGCAATACTACGAACAATGACGGTAGGATAAAAAGGATCAGCGGAATCGTCAGCGTCGCCGGGAGTTTTGCCGCTTTCTCTTCAGCCTTCATCATCCGCTCTCCACGAAATTCCGTTGCGAGCACCCGAAGAGATTGCTCCAATGGCGTGCCATACTTCTTGGTTTGCGTCAGTGTATTTACATCCCCGCGGATTGCAGCAAGGTCTGTGCGGTCATTAAGATTTTCTAATGCCTGCCGGCGATCTGGAATGTAGCTCAATTCGATAGCAGTGAGATGAAACTCATCTGCCATCTCAGGTGTCGCCCTGGCCATTTCTGCAGATACACGCTTCAAGGCTGCATCAAGAGACAGTCCGGCCTCGGCACAAATCACCAAAAGGTCCAGTGCATCTGGCAATCCTTGAGTGAGTGTTAGCTTTCGTTTTGTCTGTGCATTGCGAATGATGACATCTGGCAAGTACGTGCCGGCGACTGTCAGCCCTAATACAATGAATGCACGTATTTCAAATTCAAGGTCGGCGATCGGCACCACGAACAACAGTACTGCAGCTGCGCCACCAACACAAAACGGCATGACGGTCTTGGCGAAAAGATACAACACGATGTGATCACGTGACCGCCACCCTGCCCACGCCAAAGATATGCAAGCCGAAGTATATCTCGTCACCGGTGAGCGAACAGTGCTCGATTTTTTGCTAGATCCACTGGTCCGGGCAACAGAACGCGCCGGTCGCGAGCTCTAATTTTTTCACGGCTAAGTTAAGACTTAAATGGTTCCGGTGGCCCTGGCGGGAACATCGCTGGCGCAGCGGTGTCATCAGCATCTGCATTCGGTGTGTCGTCATCTGCAGTCTCAACAGTACCGTCTGCATCCTCACCCAATGGCTCAAGATCGTTTCTCGTCCACCAATACCAGAATCCCTGTGAACGCAGCCATTTCTCCAACCGATCCAGATTCGACCATTCACGTCCTGATCCACGGGCGGAATAGATGCGCGCAAGTTGGCCATCTACATAAACAAGGACACCCCATGTAAGCGGGTTCTTTGCCTGATCACCAAACCCACCCCCCGCTTGTTCACGCCAGACGCGATACACAACCGCATATTCACCCAAGCTGCCAAGCGCGCGCAGGTAAGAAAGATCAGCTTGGGTGATCTTCATCGTCACACCCAGCGCCGCATCTAGGCTCGCCGCGTCTTTACACATCGATATGGTGACATCTTCAGTCATGGTGGCGGTGACATCTTGTATCATGGTGTTGAAAAAATTGATCAAACACTCTACATCATGTTACATGCTGTGAATAGATTCGACCAGTGGTTATTTCTCCAGTCTACCGCGATTGAATTGTTGAGGTCAAAAGACCTCTCACTCACACCCCGAAGATTTAGGAGATTATTTAATGGCTAGAAAAATCGCACCGGTACCTAAAGGTTACCGTACTGTTACGCCGTACCTCGTTGTTCGTGGCGCAGACGCAGCAATGGATTTCTACACTGAAGTATTTGGCGCAAAAGTTGTATCACGTGTTTACGGCGACGATGACGTCACCGTTCTTCATGCAGAAATGAAGATTGGTAATTCTATTGTTATCGTATCTGACGAAAGGCCAGCTTTTGGTGTTCTTTCACCTCTCGCATTCGGTAGTTCACCAGTTGCACAACATCTTTATCTACCTGGCGTCGATGCCACATGGGAAAAAGCTGTTGAAGCTGGCTGCACAGTTTTGGTTCCTCTTGCAGACACACAATATGGCGAGCGCTTTGCAAAAGTTGTCGACCCATTTGGCCATATTTAGTCAATGTCCAAGCGCGTCGTACCTGTCAAAGTCGAAGAGACTGTGACACTTGAGCAAGTTGCACCTGTAATCGTCGAAGAAATTATAGCACTTGAGCACGTCGCACCAGTGATCGTCGAAGAGACAAAAGTACAGGCACAACCCGATGGCTTTTCAATATACGAGCCTGTTGGTCACCGTGCTAATCAGCCTTATTGTAACCGATCAACGTGTCGCAACGAACCATCAAGAACATGTCGAATGGCATAGACACGCAAGGGCGACAGCGACGGTTGAGCGTGAACGTTTCTTATTGCAGCGTCTTACATTGCATGATGAACCAGCGAATAGGTTCATCGGCGCATTCCAGCGCCCCCACTCTATTCAACAGCGTTTGGCCGGGGATTTGGCACCGTCTATACGGCAGTGTACTGGCCGAGACGTGGTACGGCAGAATATCATTGGCCAGGGGTGCAGTGGACACAGTCTTTAAAGTCACCCATTGAAGGCAGCCGACTTATTAGATTCCCGATACCGAGTGAAGCTGCGATCTAAAGCTCTTCATACTTCTCTAATGTGATAACCGACCCGTGGCAAGTGAACGGCAACACTGCCTACTTTTGAGTCTTCGCGAAGGACGGTCACTTCGTTAGCGCTGAGCGTAATGAGATTCCCCACCACTTCATCCGGGCTTTGCTTTGAACTTATTGCAACAACCGCATTTCGCCCTAAATCCATAGGGTCCATCACATCGACCCCTTGTCCCGCTTCAGGCTTATTGCGCCGCGCAATCTCAAGAGCATCATCAGCAGAGATATCACTCATTTGCCCGTGCCCAATTTCTTTAATGCGCATTTCCCAATTTAGAATATTTTCAAATTCTTGCAGAAAGCTTGGCCCACCGGAGAAACGTTCGCGCGTAAACCAGACGAGATAATAAACATATGCATCGGACATGCCCGGCGCTTCGCCGCTCAAAAATGAGCGATCGGCCAACATGTTATCGACCCAACTCATTTGACTTCGCAACAGTGCTAAATTCTCTGGTAGCCGATCGGCAAGGCTGTCTTTGGTTTCTCCAGGATTGAAATAAAGTGAGAACCGGTCTTCAGCGAATCCCTCAGGCAAACCTGGCATATCCTCGGCAAAAACAAGTGCAAGAACGTTCGTAAATACTTCGCCATCAAGCCACCGACCCAAACCCCATACGGGGCCCCTGTCACCACCAGGGAAAAGTGTAGGTTGCGGGAACCGTCGCTCAAGCTCACGCAAGATACACTGGCTGTCACAATATATATCAGCGCCAATTTGCATCACGGGTGTTAATCGAAACCCACCCGTCAAAGGCATCAATTTAGGTTTTGGCGGGATACGAGGAATAACAACAGACTGCCACGAGAGATTCTTAACCCCCAACGCCACACGCACTTTTTCCGATACCGGAGATGGCGGGTAATGGTGGAGAATAAGATCATTCATGTATTAAATCCTTTATTGACGTAATGCCCGATTGGATACAACTTACGATACGTTATTACAAACCAGAATGGACACTGTCCAAGGCTTTGCCGACAGAGCCAATGACAATATCAATTTCCTCTTTCGTGATACACAGCGGCGGCGCAAAACCAAGAATGTCACCATGTGGCATTGCACGGGCAATGACACCCTGCTCCAGACTAGCCGCAGCAACTTGTGCACCCACTTTTAAACTCGGATCAAAGAATGTTTTTGTTTGCCTGTCAGCAACGAATTCAAGCGCTGCCAACATACCGTCACCACGAACTTCACCGACCATTGGATGATCTGAAAACGCTGACCGAAGTTGATCTTAAAATTGGCCCCAACGGTTCGGACGTTTTCGATCATATTATCACCCTCAAGAACATTGAGGTTCGCCAAACCGGCCGCGGCACAGACAGGGTGTGCAGAATATGTCCAGCCATGTACAAGCGGGCCAAATGTGTCAGAGCCTTTGTCGAGGATTTCAACAACACGCTCGCTTAAGATTGATGCCGACAATGGGGCATACGTACTCGTAAGGCCCTTGGCGACCGTAATAATATCTGGCTTCATACCGTAGTAGTCGGAACCAAACCAGCATCCAAGGCGGCCAAAGCCTGTGACCACTTCATCAGCGATCAACATGACATCATATTTTGTCAGAACTTTTTGGATCTCAGCCCAATACCCTTCTGGTGGCGGAATGAGGCCACCTGTTCCAAGTAATGGTTCACCAATAAAGGCCGCAACCGTATCCGGGTCCTCAGCAAGGATCATTTGTTCAAGCTTGTCAGCGCAAGATTTTGAGAACTCTAATTCTGTCTGTCCGACCTCAGCATACTTCCAATAATGAGGACACTGGGTATGCAGAACCTGATCAAATGGCAGGTCGAATGCTTTATGGAAAAGTGGCAATCCGGTCAAGCTACCGGTCATTAATCCTGAACCATGGTACCCACGATCACGGGAAATGATTTTTTTCTTCTCTGGGCGCCCAAGAACATTATTTATGTACCAAATCAATTTGATATTGGTTTCATTTGCATCAGAGCCAGAGAGACCAAAATACACACGACTCATATGGTCTTGTGCAAGTTCAATAATCTTCGCTACTAAGCGGATTGAGACCTCAGTTCCATGACCTACGTAGGAATGATAAAAGGCAAGTTTATGAGCTTGTTCCGAAATCGCATCCGCAACTTCTGTGCGCCCATAACCAATGTTCACGCAATAAAGGCCAGCAAACGTATCAAGGCTCGTCCGGCCCTTTTGATCCGTGATGTAAACGCCCTTTGTAGTCTCAATAACACGGGTTGGCGTTACGCCTGTTGCATGTCCCTTGATATCAGAAGATGCATGTAGGAAATTCGCAAGATCCAGTGCTTCCAACTCTTCCATATTACGTTCATCGGTCATCACTAAGTCCCCCTAATATAATTTGGAACCTGCTTGATAGCGGCTCATTCATCAGACTTAAACCCCTATAGTTGCGTTATTTTCACATCATCGCTTCTATGGTTTACTGTAGCTCTCGATACCTCACCTATAGTTTCAATAAGGAATATTTTTCATGAACCAAATACAACGTACAGCCCTGATAACAGGTTCAGGACGCAACATTGGACGCGCTGCCGCCTTGGTACTCGCCAAGCAAGGTATGAACATTGTCGTTAATGGGTCCAGCAATCAGGACGCTTGTGAGATCGTTGCGAACGAGGTGCGTGAAATCGGCCCTAAAGCCATTGTTGTCATGGGAGATGTCGGCGATATTAACGCCCTTCAGAATATTACATCTGAAGCTGAAAAAGCTTTTGGACGTGTCGATGTTCTTGTCAATAATGCAGCTGTCCGACCAAACAGCCCCTTCCTTGAAACAGATGAGGATGAGTGGGCGCGTATCCTTGATATCGATTTTCATGCCGCACGACGGCTCGCAAAGGCGTGCCTGCCTGCAATGATCGATAACGGATGGGGTCGCATCATTAACTTCGCCGGTATGAATGCTATTCACGGATACAATGGACGCGCTCCTGTCAGTGTATCAAAACATGCTTCATGGGGCCTGACAAAATCACTGGCCAAAGAGTTTGGTGTAAAAGGTATTACGACGAATATTATATCGCCAGGCCCTATTCGTCCGGACGAAGCCGATCCGGAAATGCGTGCGCATATTGAAGGCATGGTCGGTCGCGTACCAATAGGAAGGCTAGGCGAAGCTGACGAAGTCGCAGCAATGGTTGGTCTGTTGGCATCTGAGGATGGCGCGTTTATTAACGGGCAACTACTTCAAGTTAATGGTGGCGCTGAAACGTAATTTAAAACGGGGCGGCTAGCATTCTGTGACATTCACAGCGAGGCCGCCCTGCGACGTTTCTTTATACTTAGACAACATATCGACACCCGTCTGGCGCATCGTTTCAATCGCAGAATCAAGTGGCACGAAATGCGTACCATCACCACGAAGTGCCAGTGACGCAGCGTTCACAGCTTTCACTGCGCCCATCGCGTTACGTTCGATACATGGAACCTGTACAAGTCCTCCAATTGGATCGCAGGTCATACCAAGATGATGCTCAATCGCAATCTCGGCCGCATTCTCAATTTGCTCGTTAGTTCCACCAAGGACAGCACACAAACCTGCTGCAGCCATTGCGGCTGCAGAGCCAACTTCGCCCTGGCAGCCAACTTCTGCGCCTGAGATCGATGCGTTGGTTTTAATAATTCCGCCAATTGCAGACGCGGTCAGTAAGAAATCATCAACTGTGTCTTCATTCGCGCCTGGACAAAATTCAAGGTAGTAACGAATAGTCGCTGGGATAACGCCTGCGGCACCGTTGGTTGGCGATGTTACAACACGACCACCTGCGGCGTTCTCTTCATTTACGGCAATTGCGTAAAGACTAATCCAGTCCATGACAGAGTGAGCATACTTCACGTTCCTGGTTTCGTCCGCTTTCAGGTCCTCAGCGATCTGCTTTGCACGCCGCTTCACCTTTAGGCCGCCAGGTAAAATCCCGTCCGTGGATATCCCACGGTCCATACAATCCTTCATCACCGACCAGAGACGATCAAGTCCGGCCCGAATATCCTTCTCACCATTGCGCGCAACTTCATTCGCATATTTCATTTCTGCGATTGTTTTATTTCCCACCTTCCCCATTGCCAACATTTCCTTGGCATCATGAAATGGAAATGGCACCTCAGGGTTTGAGGTATCTGCAGTCGCGCCACCGTCGGCCAAGTTTGCCTTTGTAACAACAAACCCACCGCCAATAGAGAAATAGGTTTCGTTAGCCAGGACGTCCCCTTTTTCATCATAGGCTGCAATGACGAGACCATTCGTATGCTCTGGCAAAGGTGCTTTGAAATCAAAAATGATATCTTTTTCAAAATCAAAATTTATATCAATTTTCCCGCCTAATCGAAGTGCGTGATTTTGAATAACATCCTCGACCAGTTGATGGACGTCGGCTGGGTCAATTTTATCCGGCTTTTCGCCGAGCAAGCCTAAAACCAGGGCGCGGTCAGTCCCATGCCCTTTGCCGGTAAAAGCCAGCGATCCATAAAGTGTAATGACAATCCGCTTGGTCATAGAGATATCAGCAGAACGTTCAAGGTGATCAATGAACATATTCATCGCAACCATCGGTCCAACCGTATGAGAGCTCGACGGACCAATACCAATCTTAAAAAGATCGAATACACTTAGAAACATGATGTCATCCCATATGATTTATTCTTTAGGAGCCTAAGGCGCACCTTTCATTGTCGCAAGCGGTGCTTCAACACAGAGTATCACATACCCGACCTAACCATTGAATGAAGGGATATCGTCGCAAAAATGATTACGACATGTGATCCGCAAAATTTAAATATCTGAGACATTATATTTACGCGTTTCATAGACACATATAGCCCCTCTCTGATACCTTAGTTGAAGAAAAATTAGTGAGCCAAATGACTGGCGCGCGCAAGGAGACGGCAATGATCCAAGTGCCAATTATCAAAGAAACCGCGTTGACCCTAATGGATAAAGCGGCCATCGACATCCCAGATGATTACTTAACCGGACTTCAAAAAGCAGCAGATACAGAGGAAGGTGATCTATCATCGTTCGTCTTAAATGCGATGCTTGAGAACTATCAAGCTGCCAAAGAAGACAGGCGTGCAATGTGCGCAGACACAGGTGTCCCGCGCTGGTATGTCAAAATGGGCAACGAGGCACAGATTAGTGGCGGACCCGTCGCTCTTGAAGAAGCACTTCGAGGCGCAACAGCAGAGGCAACAACAGGTGTCCCGTTACGCCCCAATCGCGTACATCCACTTTGGCGGACGGATCACAATAACAACGTTGGCCTCAACGCGCCCGAGATCGAATATTCATTTGAGCCTGATGCCGACTGGATCGACATTACAACCGTGCACAAGGGCGGCCTGTTCGGAAGTGATTATCGGATGTTGTTCCCGGGCGATGGGATCGAAGGTATCAAACGCTTCTTCCTCGATTGTCTTGTTGCCTTTGGAAAACGCGGTCTTGCCTGCCAACCGGCCATTATTGGCGTCGGGCTTGGTGGCTCTAAAGACATCACCATGGTTCTAGGAAAACAGGCCGCATGCCTTCGGACTGTTGGCGATCGGAACCCCGATCCAAAAGTTGCCGAGCTTGAGATGGAATTGAAAGAGCTTGGAAATTCTATTGGTATGGGTGCGATGGGCTTCGTCGGTAAATCTATGGTTATCGATTGTCATATAGAATGTGGCTTCACACATACAGGCGGTATGCCGATGAGTGTACATGCGTTCTGCTTGTCATCACGACGCGCCGTTGCGCGCATTCATCGAGACGGACATGTTGAATACCGCACAGATCCTAATTGGTTCACACCTTATATGAGACGGGAGACGATCGGATGGCAATCGACCACGGCAAGCTTAAAACAGTCAGTCTGACAGTTCCGGTTACAACTGAAGACCTGAAAGATATTGAGATTGGCACCATTGTCTACCTAAACGGTGTCGTCTATACGGCGCGTGAGGGCATCTACAAGAAAGTCCTTGAGGGTGGCGAGCAACTTCCTGCGCACTTGGCTGAAATATCTAATGCGAACTTTCATTGTTCACCTGCCGCCAGCCAAAATGCAGACGGTACGTTCAATATTGGTGCGATGACGGGTACTGCATCCTTTAGATTCTCACAATGGCTGGAGAAATGGTTCAAAGTCTCCAGCGCCAAGATCATTATTGGTAAAGGTGGAATGACCTCGGAAGATTATAAAAAATACTTCGTACCCAATGGTGCAATTTATCTGACAACGGTCGGATACGGCACAGGTGCGCTACTTGGACGCGGCATTAAAAGCATCAAAGATGTGCATTGGTATGATGAGCTTGGCGTCGCTCAGGCTATGTGGATGGTCAATGTAGAGAACTTCGGCCCATTCATTGCCGATAGCGATCTCGCCGGAAACTCTTTGTTTGAGCGTGAGAACGAAAAAGTAAAAGCCGGGATTGATAAGCTATACGAAGGCACGCGTGCTCCTGCCTTGAGACGCTATGGTGAAACCGATGATCGGGGCGACGAGGTTATTTAATAATCGCGACCTGGGCGTGCTTTATACGTCGGCAATGCTAATCCTTTAGCGATACCTGCTGCCCGCAGTAGGAAGCCTGCAACGATACCTGAAAATACAGATATCTCAAACGGCACCCCAAAAGAGGAAAGACCAATGTGCACTGCGGCTGCGAGCGCTGCCGCGGTCGCATAAACCTCTTTACCAAGGATCAATGGCGTCTCATTACAAATAACGTCTCGGATGAGCCCGCCAAATGACGCTGTCATCATCCCCATAACGATAGCGACCAAGGGCCCCGCACCGATCTGTCGCGCCAACTCAGCACCCATCACGCCATAAAGGGCAATACCAATGGCGTCTGCCCAAAGTAGAACCACATAACGCCGCTGAATGATATGTGCGCTAAAAAATATGAGTGTGGCGATGCCCAGGCAAATCCATACTGGAAGTGGGTCTGAGATCCAGAACACCGGACGGTCGAGTAAAAGGTCACGCAAGGTTCCGCCGCCGACGCCGGTCAGACTAGCCATCAAACCAAACCCGACGAGGTCCATCTCTTTGCGGCTGGCGACAAGCGCGCCTGATGCGGCAAATACAATGACGCCCATAATATCCATGATGAAAATAAACGTTTGCACGGAAGCCCTCGCTATAAAGTCAGTGTTCGGTGTCGCGCAACCTAAACTGGACTAAAGGGCGATACAAAGCCTGAGCACATCAGCCAAGAATGCCCCTATTTCTTGACGTCGTTCTCATGTGCAAATCGAATGAGCGCGCCTAAGCGATAAACCGCATGAACCATTTTTCCATATGGAAACGTTACGAACATCCCAAGCACAATCCCCAGGTGAACAGCAAGCAACAGTCCCATCAATGATGTTTCTCTGAGCGCAAGCAAAGCCAGACCTGTAAGCCCCGTCAGGAACAACAACCAAAGAAAGGCAATGTCCATACCGTGTTGCTTCGTATCTTGGGGTTCTGGGTCTGCTTTCTTTTTGATCATCAGCAAACCAGGCGGTCCAATCAGGAGACCGATACCACCAAGCGTTCCCAAGACAACAGGCACTGAGAAATAATCATACGGTGCAGGCCAGCCAAAGACGTAGTGATAGACCGTTGCCACTGACGTCGCCGCAAAGCACAGCAAGAAGCCCCACATCGTGAACTGATGCGCGACCCGTCGTCCCATTGAGTAATTGTCATCAGGATAGTTACAGCCATGGCCGCCACCACCCATATACTTCATTTGGCCGGCGTCCTTGAGGGCCTTGGTCAACGCACGCGGATGCAGCAAGTCCATCGGCTTCGCACCAATGTCTTTCCAGAACTTCATCAACCCAACAAAGAAAGCCAGGATCGCAAACAGGAACGGTGCGCTTGCCACATAAACAATCACGTCATGTGGAATGACTTTATAGAATGAGCCTTCACCCGTATGGACGCCAGAAACGACATCTACACCCTGAATGGCATACGTCAGTCCCGTAACGATGACCGTCAGCGCCACGACGATCAGTGCAACCCACTTACCATTACCTTCAAATAATTTTTTGAAGATTCCAGGCCAAGCATAATCCCGGTACGTCTCGCCGCGGAGCTTAGCAAACGTCTTAGGTACATTGACGGCGAATTCATGTGGCGGCGCGTACTGGCACGCATAATAACAGCCTTGGCATCCATGACAGAGGTTCGCTAGGTACGTGACATCTCCATCGTTAAAATTAAGGCGTTTGGTCATTGCTGGAAAAACAGCACAGTACCCTTCGCAATATCTGCAAGCGTTGCAGATCTGCATAATCCGTTTGGCTTCATCCAGTGTTTCAGTTTCTGGCATGACGTGCGGCCTCCTCACCAGCTATGCGGCCAAACACGTTACCAATCGCCATTCCTGTGCCACCAGCGTAACCCTGGCCAAGAATGTTACCGGCCATAATTTCGCCTGCCGCCCAGATATTCTGAGCAGGCTTGTCATCATTCATGAAAACCTGGGCACGCTTGTTAACTTCAAGCCCCAAGTAGGTAAACGTAATCCCCATCTTCACCGGATATCCATAATAAGGTGGTGTATCAATTTTACGCGCCCAGTTTGATTTCTTAGGCTCTACACCTTCGGTATGGCATCCGTCCGGTTCCGTTGCATTGAAATCGCCGGGTTGAACGCCCGCGTTATAATCTGCGATTGTTTTTTCCATTGTTGGCGCATCAACACCCAATTGCTCAGCAAGACCTGCGAGCGTATCGGATTGAATAGGTGAATAAACGGTGGGCATAAACAGGCCCATGGATTTGCTATCGATCACGGCAT
>Ga0115546_1001120_pt1 | contig 17069 bp, 19 predicted proteins | sample COGITO_mtgs_1004_FD_87186 | JGI IMG/M metagenome (GOLD analysis project Ga0115546, IMG submission 87186) | Pelagic marine microbial communities from North Sea - COGITO_mtgs_100413 | ecosystem: Environmental > Aquatic > Marine > Epipelagic | place: Germany:Helgoland, sampling site Kabeltonne...
AGGATACTTTATACTAATGCTAATATCCTTTGTGGGTATACTCATCGTGGGTATACTCATCGGAAAGGAGATGTACGATTAAAACTTATAACTATGGATAGACTAGCACACATATTAAATAGAGAAGGAATAGAGATGGCAAAGAAATTACTAGACAAGGATAGGGTATTTGTACCCCCATTTAAGAGGGAGTACATCGACCAAATAATAAACATTATCTGCGACCATTTCGGTGCAGACCAAGAGGCAGTAACTAACAAGTCTTATCGAGGAGCTAAGGAGATAATAGCTAAATACGTGTCGATATACTTCATATACAAGCACTACCACCACCTCCGGCAGATAGATGTGGCGAGTATATTTAACTTCGATAGGAGTACGGTGGTATATGCACTCAAGAAGGTAGAGGACTACAAGCAATTCGATAAGCACATAGCTGAGGATATAGAGAAGATTAAAAAGAAAATAAAGAGTATGTACCTAAAAAAAAGACGATGAAAAAGAAAACACTAAACGAACTAAGACAAGTAAAGGATACGGTATACAAGCCCAGGTTAGACTTAGCTAAACAGTACAGCAACAGCAAGACTATAGATGAGCTGATAGAGAGATATCCTAACGACACAGACCTAGGTAGAGAGGTTAGAAAACTTAAAAACAAAGGACGATGAATAGAAATAATTGGAAGACATATAAGATTAACCTGACCGATAGTCAGGAGGAGTTCTTAAAGAATAAAAAGAGAGAGGATGGTACGACACTATCCTGGATGTTAAGCAAGGCGGTAGAGCTATACATAAAGAAGTGTGAGTCTGAGAGTATTAACGGCATAAAACAGCGACTACTATGACTAAGCTAATAATAAAACTAACAGACCTAAAGAGCAAGGCAGAGATGTATATGAACAAAAGAAATCAGATTATGCGTAACATAGGCTGTGGCATGATGGAGGTAATAAATGAGCTAGAGCCATTTATACATCAGGAAACTACGCCAGAAAAAGTTCAAGCCTTGCTGGTGTATCACAGAGAGAAGATATTACAAGAGGGAGAGTGTGAGGGAGTCAAGAGAGACATGGAGCTAAGGTACGATGGGGTGAAGCTATGCGAGGGTATCTGTGATGGAGGTAGGACCAACAAGGAGTACTTCGATAGGGTAATGAAGAGCCTAGTAAACGAGGGCTACGATGAAGATAAATTTAATATAATAATAGGTAATCAAAAATATATTCAATAATTTTGTAACCTTCTACACACACACACGTAAACACATATAAATCAAATAAAATCAAAAACTATGGGAAAGACTAAGGAAATATTTATGGAAGAAACAGAGGGTAAACTAGACCACCTGTTCAGTAGTGTTATAAGACAATACTACGAGGGAACACTAGAGCTAGAGACCTACATGGACACGCTAAAAGAAATGGACAATGACCAAGAGAACTATTAGTAGTCTATGGGATGAGGTGGTGAATGTATGTAATATACCTATCTTCACCACCCCCACCTCTAAATTCACGATACTCAATGGGTATAAGATAGTGAAGATGAGTGATGGCGAGGTAATTATCTACAACACCAGGGGTACTTCGGACTTCTATCGGGAGATTAGCTCCTTCGATGAGGTGATACTACTACGACATGGGCTAATAAAAGGCACACACCTACTCAGTATAGAGTACCTAGAGATGAAGCTAGAGGGTATGAACAAATCTATTCAGCACCTAATGAACTCAGGTAGGGAGCAGAGCCTTGAGAAGGCGAAGTCCACCAGGAATGAGATAATAAGTAAGATAAGTAAACACTACAGTAAAATTAAATGAAGCACAACGGAAACTATAGCTACGACCTACTGCTAGGACAGAAAGGCGAGGGATTACTTGCCGACATACTTAAACTTAAAGGTGACAAGGTAGAGGTAAAGACCGACTACAAGGCTACTAGGACAGGTAATCTATTCATTGAGTACGAGAGCCGAGGTAAGGCAAGTGGGTTATCCACATCAACGGCAGACTACTGGGCTTTTATCATTAGTAATGAGCAGATTATAATTGTTGAGACTAATAAACTAAAGACACTATGTAGGGATAACAACCTATCAAGAGTAAACGGGGGAGATAGCAACACTAGTAAGGGTGTGCTACTACCATTAATTAATATAATAAAATAAAATACAATGGAAAAACACAAATCACCGTATGATATGCTATCCAAGATAGATGTATCAAAGAAGACAGAGAAGAAAGGCAACCTAACGTATCTATCCTGGGCTTGGGCTTGGGCTGAGGCTAAGAAGGTGTGTCCAACACTAACACGTACCGTATATGAGGGTGAGGATGGTATGAACTACTTCACCGATGGTAAGACAGCGTGGGTAAAGGTAGGGGTAACTATAGATGGGCTAGAACACATAGACTACCTACCAATCATGACCACACAAGGCAGACCTAGGTCGATTCAATTAGAGGCGATTACAAGCTTCGAAGTAAACACAGCTATACAGAGGTCCACAACAAAAGCGTTAGCCCTTCACGGCTTAGGATTGAACGTATATGCAGGTGAAGACCTACCAATGAGTGAGGCTAAGGATGATAAACCTAAGATTTTCAGCCTAGATATTGGCGATGCTAATTGGAAGAAGGTGTTAGGATATGTAGCCGACAACAAGGAGCTAGGGTTAACTAAGATTGTTAAGAACCTGGGTGTCAAGTATAAGATTACACCTAAGGTAAAGACTGAACTTAATAAAGTAATCAAGTCATGATAGCGGTAGATGAGCTAAGGGACGACACCAAGTACTATGGTTCGTTTGGTAAGAAGTACCTATCTAACTCAGATATAGGTACGCTACTGAAGGACCCATCTAACTTCGGTAAGCCCAGGGAGACAACCCTACCCATGATACTAGGCAGATACTTCCACACACTAATGCTAGAGCCTCAGAAGATTAAGGACTTTATAGTGTGCGATGCATCCACTAGGAACACCAATATATTCAAGGACCTATGTAAAAAAGTTGATAGGGATAATATTATACTATCTAAGGAGGTAGATGAGATGAACTTTCTAACCTCAGAGATTAAGAAGAACTTGTTCTTCAACGAACTTATCTACGATGAAGATAATAAGTTCGAAGAGCCAGCCATCGGTGAGATTGGTGGTGTTATGTGGAAAGGTAAGGCAGATATAGTTACACGAGATTTAGTAGTAGACCTAAAGACTTGTTCAGACATTGACAAGTTTAAGTATTCGGCTCGTAAGTATAACTATGATAGTCAAGCCTGGGTATATAACCAACTATTCGGTAAGCCGATGTTATTTATCGTTGTCGACAAGAAGAGTGGTCGCACAGGAATGTATGACTGCTCGGAAGAGTTTCTTGATGGCGGTAGAGATAAGGTCTTCCAAGCGTTGGAAGTCTTTAAAACATTCTTCGGGGAAAGTCCCACGGAGGATATTGATAATTATTTTATAAACGAAACACTTTAAAGCTATGGCTACATTAATTAGTGCGTCACTAGATGTGACAAAGATTACCAAGGAGAGATTGTATGAGGGCAAGTACCTCAACATTACTATCTCAGTAAACGATGATACCAACTACGGAAATAACTGTGGGGTATATGAGAACCAAACGAAGGAGGAACGTGAGGCTAAGGCTAAACGTAACTACATAGGCAACGGCAAGGTAGTATGGACCGATGGTACCATTACACTTGCGGAGAAGGAAGAGAAGAAGGAAGAGAAGAAGGTAGAGGCTAAACAAGAGGACCTGCCTTTCTAGGTTGATTAATGAGAATAGGGGCATGACGAATAACGTAAAAAACATAGCCCCTATTACTCTTATAGTAATAAGTGTATTACTTTTTTTTTCTCCGTATACGTAAGGAAAAAAGTGGAATACTGGAATAAGTGCTGATAATCAAGCAGTTAGGTCCAAAAAAAGTGGAATAAAAGTGGAATGGAAGTGGAATATTAGTAAATAAGTGGAATAAAATGGACGAAAACACACATAAAATAACAATTTTTCAAACAATTAAGGATACCTCAACACCGTTCTTTCGTAATGTAGAGGTGGTATTATCAAGAATTAAGGAAGGTAAGTGCAAGGAATTAGTAGAGGGTATACGTAAGGAGAAGGACAAGGAGAAGAGGAATGAGCTAAAGAAAAAGCTACCAGCTATATGTTTCTCTGGTGAGTTTAATAAGAGAGCCGATAGCTCTATCGTAAACCACAGCGGTTTAATCTGTCTAGACTTTGATGACTTTAAGAACAAGGCATCGCTAACTAAGAAAAGAAAATCGCTAGAGGCTGATAAGTTTAGCTTTGCAGTATTTACCTCACCAAGTGGTAATGGGATAAAGGTATTGGTTAAGATACCTAGGGACATAGATAATCACAAGCAGTACTTCCAGGCGTTAGAGGACCACTACAGCTGTGAGTACTTCGATACTACCTGCAAGAATATATCTAGGGTTTGTTACGAGAGCTACGACAAGGACATATACGTTAACCCTAAGAGCAAGTTATGGGATAAGATAAAGGTAGACACCCAGGAGCAGATAAGTACTAACACGGGTCGTTTAACGATTAAGGTTGAGGATGATGATGATATAATAAATAGACTAACTACATGGTGGTCATCTAAGTATGGAATGGTAGATGGTCAGCGAAACAATAACCTATACATCCTGGCGGCAGCCTTTAATGAGTTCGGTATAGACCAAAACATGGCAACCTTTGTAATGAAGAGGTTTCACATGCAGGACTTCCCTGAGTCAGAGGTTAAGCAGATTATAAATAGCGCATACAAGAACGCCCATAACTTCAACACAAAGTTCTTTGAGGACAAGGAACGAGTGAATCAGGTTAGGGATAAGATAAAACTAGGTGTGCCAAAAAAAGAAATCCGTTCTCAACTGATTGACGCTGGGGTTGAGGACGATGTAGCAGATGCTGTAATATCAGAGAAGGAGAAGGACGCTAACAGCTTGCAGTTTTGGAATAAGAGTGATAAGGGAGTGGTGTCAATGATACACATTATGTTTAAGAATTTCTTACAGGATAGGGGATACTACAGGTACTACCCTGATGGTGGGGATAACTTTATATTTATTAAGGTTAAGAGTAACAGGGTTGATAATACCACAGAGGTAGAGATTAAGGATGATGTATTGGATTATCTACAAGAGCTTGATGATTTAAGTATATATAATCACTTTGCGGATAGGACTAGGTATTTTAAGGAGGACTTCTTATCACTACTAGACCCTAAAAATATACCGTTCTTAAAGGATGATAAGGATAACGCCTACATCTACTACAGAAATTGTGGGGTAAGGGTAACTAAGGATGGGTTAGAGATTATTGAGTATGAGAACCTTGGGGGCTATGTATGGAAGGACCAGATAATTGATAGGGACTTTGATATATGTAACTCAGACGATTGTGACTACAAGACGTTTATAAGTAATATATCTAATAGCGATGAGGGTAGGATAAACTCAGTACGGAGTACTATAGGTTTCTTACTACACGGATACAAGGATAAATCATTCTGCCCAGCGGTTATAGTTAACGATGAGGTTATATCTGATAACCCTGAGGGTGGTACAGGTAAGGGATTATTAGTCCATGGAATATCAGAGCTAAAGAAGAATATTATTATCAACGGTAAGGAGTTTGCTTTTGATAAGTCTTTTGCCTACCAGCTAGTATCAGCTGACACACAGATACTAACCTTTGATGATGTCAGGAAGAACTTTGGTTTTGAGAATCTATTCAGTGTAATCACCGAAGGTATCACCCTGGAGAAGAAGAATAAGGACGCTATAAAGATACCATACGAGCACTCACCTAAGGTGGTGATAACTACTAACTACGCCATTAAAGGTAAGGGTAACTCTTTTGAGAGAAGGAAGTGGGAGCTAGAACTTACCAGGCATTACTCTAGCGACTTTACCCCATTGGATGAGTTTGGTAGGTTATTATTTGATGATTGGGACAATGATGAGTGGTGTAGGTTTGATAACTATATGTTAGATAATCTAAGGTACTACATAGAGAAAGGTTTTGTTAGGAGTCAATTTAAGAACCTAAACACTAGGAGATTTATTGCTGAGACCAATCATGAGTTTTTTGAGTGGGCTACCGATAAGGATACATTACTACTTAACAAGCGACTATACAAGAGTGATGAGTATAACAGCTTTATACTAGAGTATCCTGACTATAGCAGAAAATTATCCCGTAAGATGTTTGCTAAATGGTTGAAGTCTTATGGTGTATATAAGGCTGGCAAGGAACCTAGTGAGGGTAGGGATAATATAGGTAGGTACCTAGAGATAGTAGTAAAGGAGGATGATAAAGTTATGTTAAACGATGAGGAAGATTTATTTTAATTATGGATGAGTTAGATGTAATAAGAAACTTTGATTTAGCGATGTATAACTCGTACTATTTCATTACAAAGGAGAAGGAATTAGAGGATATGATAGTTGACAACCAGGTGTTCTTTGCACACGATGTCGAACATCCACCAACCACTAAGGACCTAGAGGAATTAATAAAGTTCTTCGCAAGCAAGGACGAGTACGAGAAGTGTATTAAACTAAATAAAATAAAAGAAGATGAGAATAATTAAGAAAATAATAGAGTCAGTATTAGTGTTTTTAATGATAATACTATCGTTTTATTTGTTTGGAAGTTTTTTAATTATAGTGCTAACATCACTAGCAGGATAACTATGGAGTTTAGAGACTATCAAATAGAAATAATAGATAAAGGTTGTAAGGTCTTAAAGGATAATGGATTACTATACCTATCAATGGAGGTGCGTACAGGTAAAACCTTAACAAGCCTGGGGATATGTGAGAAGATAGGGGTGAGTAATGTTTTGTTTATCACCAAAAAGAAGGCTATCTCTTCTATTACCGCTGACTATAATATGATGGCACCTAAGTTTAACATACACATTATAAACTATGAGAGCTTACATAAGATACCTAAGACCAAGTGGGATATAATTATATGCGATGAGGCTCATAGTATGGGGGCATTAAACAAACCAAACAAGAGGGCTAAGATGGTTAAGGAGATAATACAAGTAAATGACTGTATGCTTATACTAATGTCAGGAACACCTACGCCTGAGAGCTTCTCTCAGATGTACCACCAGGTATATGGACACCCTAACAATCCATTTAGTGAGTATAAATCATTCTATAAATGGGCTAAGGACTACATCAATGTAAGGCAGAGGTACATAAACAGTATGCTTATCAATGATTACTCTGCTGGTATTAAGCAGAAGATACTAGGTGAGATGCAACCCTATATGATATCCTACACGCAGAAGGAGGCAGGCTTTAAGTCAGTAATTGAGGAAGAGGTATTGGAGGTAGATATGGATGATAAGACGTATAGCATGTGTAAAAGGTTGCAGAGAGATTTAGTGTTAGAGGGTAGCGATGAGACCATCCTAGCAGATACAGCGGTAAAGCTAATGCAGAAGCTACACCAAATGTATAGCGGAACGGTTATATTTGAGAGTGGCAAATCGGCAGTATTAGATGACACAAAGGCGCATTTTATACACGACAATTTTTATGGCAATAAGATTGCTATATTCTACAAGTTCAAGGCAGAACTAAAGGCAATCAAGTCTGTATACGGAGACCTACTAACTGAAGACCTTGAGGAGTTTAATGATACCGATAAGTCTATAGCTCTACAGATTGTTAGTGGCAGGGAGGGTATATCACTAAGGAATGCTAAGTATATAATATACTACAACATTGACTTCAGTGCCACCAGCTACTGGCAGAGTAGGGATAGGATGACTACTAAGACCAGGACTCACAATAAAATATATTGGATATTTAGTAAGGGTGGTATAGAGTATAAGATATATAAAGCCGTTAACGGTAAAAAGAACTACACGGTCTCACACTTTAGAAGGGATTTATTAACTTTGTAATACTATGGAAGATATTAAAGATTATATTTGTGATAAATGTAACACAGAGATGAGTATAATGGAGCTAGGATATTTAGGCTCGGATGATGAATCGTGTAGTCCATTTACTCAATTAACATGCTTGTGTAAAAAATGTTATAATGACAGAGAGTCAGGTACAGAAGATAAGAATAGCTGAGTTAGAGGCTCAGGGGTACTATGTGCTCAAGCTAATGAAGACCAATAAGAATGGGATACCAGACATACTAGCAATTAAACCTGGGGCAGATGTAATCTTCTCAGAGGTTAAGACTAAGAAGGGTGTGGTATCTAAGTTACAAGAATTTAGAATAAAAGAACTAAAGGGATATGGATTTAAAGCAGAAGTCTACCGAGAGGGACAATAGTATAGAGCTAGAGATGGGGGTTATATTTAAACTAACCGACAAGAGCACAGCTATGTGTGACCAGATATTCAATGCCTTAGAGATGATTGATAATAAGTTTAAGGGTCGTAAGGAGTTAGGTTATAAAATAAAAGCAGATGAGGGTCATGATGAGTTTATTGAAATAACCATCTACAATAAGCCTGTGGACCAGTATATTGTTTTAGATATTAAAGAGATTGATGTGGATACTTATTTAGACCACATAAATTACAATAGTTTGTTACAAACTAACACTAAAAACCTAAGACAAATACTATGACCCTAACCCCTGAACAAAAAGATAGTGTGCCTAAATTAATCGTTAAAGGCAAGACTATGGATGAGATAGCAACAATGTATACGTGTAGTAAGGATGATGTGTGGGAGGCTTTTGCTGAACATATAAACCTTCACTCCATTCACCTGGATGCACAAGAATATATGGACGATGAGGAATTTTATGTTAAACTTTTAACACAGCTAAATTAATGAATTATTTAAAAATAATAAACGGAATAGATACAGAAATAATGAAGAAGAGATTATCATATAACGGTAAGAAAATCTACATCAAACACTTAACAAGTACCTATGCCTTAGTTAGTTACGATAAGGAGACTAGCAAGGGTAAATTTAAGGTAGACGTTAAGGAGTTGGTAGAGATTAGTTAAGCCAAACAAACCTCGTGTTTTAACTCATCTAGGTTTAGGTGGGACACGGATAACTCGCCTCTAAAATTAAGACCATGAGTATACAACTAAAGGATGTAAATAAGTTAAACTATGTTAATTTTCACATGAAGGAAATTAACGAACATAGCGATAATATATACGAGTCATTGATGGACAATGACATCACTGAGCTGTACAGGAACATAGATAGCTTGGTTAAAATTCTAAATGAAATTAAAAAAACACACAAACATGAAAAACTGTAATCAATTAGCACTAGAGAAATGGAACAAGGGGGAGAGAAATAAAACACAGATAGCTAAAGAAGTAAAGAAAGAGCTCGGATTAGATGGCAAGGTAGACCAAATCCGTAAGAACATATCCAAGTACATAAACAGGTGTGAGTCCTCAGCACTCTTTGATGAGTGTGAACAAAAGGGATTACCGTTTGATAATGTAAGTAACTACTGGTACAAGGGTAAACACTTCTCCATACACCTGAAGGGTGAAAAGGCTCCTACGTATGATGAGATACGTGAGGACCTGATTAGAGACCTGAAAAAATACTCACCTAAGTTTCCTAAGATTAAACGTACCCCATGTAAGGATGGACACCTACTAGTGGTTGACCCTGCGGATATACACATCGGTAAGCTAGCTAGAGCTATAGAGGGTGAGGAGTACGACACTAGTATCGCTGTGAAGCGTGTTAAGGAGGGCGTACAGGGTATTTTAGATAAATCATCGGGCTGGAACATAGATAAGATATTATTCATCGGTGGTAACGACATTCTACATATCGACACGCCAGGTAATACTACTACGAAAGGCACCAGACAGGACATGGATGGGATGTGGTACGAGGCATTTCTATCTGCTAAGAGATTATACATTGAGTGCTTAGAGATGCTACTAGCGGTGGCTCCTGTACATTTTACTTTTAACCCATCTAACCACGACTACATCTCAGGATTTATGCTGTCTGACACCATCAGTGCGTGGTTTCGAAACTGCAAGGACATCACCTTTGATTGCTCTATTCGTCACCGTAAGTATTTTTTGTACGGCAAAAATCTTATTAGCACCACCCACGGGGATGGGGCTAAGATGGCTGACCTGCCATTAATTATGGCTCAGGAGGCTAAGAAGGAGTGGGCTAAGACAGACCATAGGTATATATATACCCATCATGTGCATAATAAAACTTCTAAGGATTTCTGTGGGGTCACGTGTGAATCTCTCCGTAGTCCATCGGGTAGTGACTCATGGCACGCTAAGAAAGGGTACATAGGTAATCCTAAGGCTGTCGAAGGTTTTTTACACCATAAGGAGCATGGACAAATTTCTAGATTGACGCATCTGTTTTAGTCTTCTAACTCGACATCTTCTAACTCGACATCTTCTAACTCGACATCTTCTAGCTCTGCGTCTTTTATTACGCTTGTTTTTTTAGGTTTACCGAGTAGCTCCTGTAGTTTAGCACCTTCCTTTTTACTTTTCTTATTGCCCTTTTCTTCGATGACATAATCGGAGAAATTGAACAGTCTTAGTATATCTTCTTTTATATCTTTTGTTTCGCCTTTAATTACTTTAGAGTAGTTATCATATAACTTTTTAATATTACCAGCTGGAAGTTTAGCAAAAGTACCTAGCTCTATTAGTAGTTTATTTAGGTATTTAGATTTAGTTTCCTCTGTTTTAGCTTTAGTATATTTAGATATATTATCAGCGATGCTGGATATTATTGTAAATACTGGAGGTGCACTTTTTACATCTGCCGCCCAAGGCTTACCTTCGTAAAGTTCTCTTGCTGTCTCTATAATATCTCCTAAAATAGCAAAAGAATTTAAAACCCCTAAGATAGATGTCATGCCTAACGCATCCCTATCCTCATCATCCCAATTAGTTAGTAACCCTGGCAACCCTAATCCGATGTAATGGAAAAATACAGGCAACAAGGTGTGGTACATAAAGAAAGTGGCTAGATTCTCTCTAAGACTTCCTTTCGAAGCTTTACCTCTAGTTTTTCGATACAACTGACGGATAGCACTGTTTATTTTTCGTTGATATTGTTTAACTGAAGTCATAAACATCATTAAAGGTCTTAATGATTTTGTTAGCTGAAGAATATCTTTATCCTGAATATCTCCTGATTGCTGAGTTTTCTTAGTTGTTTTTTGAAATCTTTTAATCGCATAATTAATAGCGTCTTGCTCACTAGCTTTAGGGTTTTTCTTTTTATACGCATCCTTATGGTATAAGTAGTTAGGTATACCACCCATTATACCGCCTTTATCGCCAGTTTTTATAAGGTACATGAATACATCAATAGTTTTATTTCCAAAGCTTTGAGGAATAACCTCTACCATATCTTTTTCAGAATAAGATTCAAGTGTTCTTCTTATATCTTTAGCATATCTATCTCGTATATATACAGAATTATCTGTTATTTCTTTCCATATTTTCCTTAATTTAACTATGTTAGCCATCGGAGCCCCATATTTAACCCAGTTTTCTATTCCAATCTCAGGAATATAAGCTATAGCCGATGTTAATTGTTTTATCCCCACAACTGGATTAAAACCAAGTCTAGAGGTAACAAAAGCGTCTGTCATCCAATTTAATATCTTAGCCTCACCACCTTTATCAATACCTCTTGTAGCTACTTTATCTAATATTTTTTCAGCATAAGTTAACGCCTGCTCTCCCCCTGTCATTTTTATAGCGTTTCTTATGTCTTTATTTTTGAGTATTTTATCTATATCTCTTAACGGCTCTGCGTATGCAGCAAAAAACTCCATATCCTGTAGGTAGGTAAATAACATGTCGTTACCATTAACTTCCTCTATAGCTTTAGCATTTTTAATTCTCATCTTAGTGGAAGCTCCACCTATTGACGTAGCATACTTAGTGTTAGCCTCTAATAAGTCTAAAGGCTCTAAATCAACATCCTGTCTCTTAATCCTACCAGCATATTTACTATTCCAGGGCATATTAGTTCTGTGGATTCTTTTGTAAACTTCATTATATCTTTTATAAAGCTCAGGGAATAATACATCTACCTGCCAATCAGCCCATTCCTTTACTTCAGGTTTTAAAAACTTGGTTATCTTGTCCATTATTTCTTTATACCCTTCTCCGTACTTAGTCTCAAACCCAGGGTGGTTTGCAGGGTCTTTATATTGGTTATATAGATAGTAAGCCTCATCCTGACTTAGCCTTATCTCTTCGCCAGTCTCTAATTTAGCTCCTGTATTTTCCTTTATTCTGTTTTTCCTTATTTTCTTTTTCCAGTCTTTACCGTATATTCTCTCTATATTATCGAATAATAATTTTGTTACCTCTTCTTTTCTTTGTTTAAATTCATAACTTGCATCATCTATTCTATCTGTAGTTAATTCTTGTAGCCTACCACCAAACATTTCTCCAGTAGATTTAGATATCATATCTATAAGACCCGTGAAGTCTTCATGAAGAACAACAAATTTTTCTAACCCCTTAACTACTTTAATACCAGTCGCCTTTATACGATTAGACATTTTGTTTTTCATCTTCTCTCGGTAAGACCTCATTTGTTTATCTCTTTTTTTCTTACCCTCTTCGGAAACATCTAACTCTACTCCTGTTATATCTTTGTACGCATCAGATACTATATCCTTATAATACTCGTGTTGTCTCTGTAGTTGTGCTTTTCTTTCAGTTTTACCTCTCTCTATTAACTCTATTAGATTATTTTCTACTGTGTATAAATCATTTAATTTACCTAAGTCTGTATTCTCTAACAATCTAGCTGAGTTATAATAAGTAGCTGTTTCAATATCTACCATTTCATCTAACTGCTCATCCGTTAGGTTGGTTTTTTCTGATAGTTCATTAAACCTATTATTTAACTTATTGTTTATTTCTTGAATTTTTTCTATCGAAGATTCAGCTGGAGCTATTAAACTTTTTATTCTATCTAATCTATCTTTAGCGTCTGTGGATATTTTAGTTCCTTTTAACCTACCACCTTCAACCTTATCATATTTACCATTAATAATACTAGTGATATTAGATTCGGTTATCTGTACATTCTTTTTTACTGCTAAATCAAACACTTCATCCATTAGCTTATCAATATTAAACTTAGTAGCTTTATTAATCTTAGATATCAATGAAGTAACCTCACTCTTCTTATACTCTGCTGTGGGTAAAGTTTTTCTCATAAACAACCTCAGCTCACTCTGTATTTTCTTTATATCTCTCTCACCAGCTTTTCTTTCTCGTATAGCTTTCTTTAGATTAGAAACCTCAGCTCTTAATCTTCTGCTTGACTTCATACCTACAGACCTCTCGAAATCTATAATCATCTGTTTCTGTTGAGTGGACATTTCTTTTTTAATCTTATCCTCTCCCTTTACTTTATAGGTATCACCCTCAGCTATAAAAGCCTCCTGTTTCTTTAGGAACTCAATACCTTTATCTAAGTTCTGCTCTATAGGTAGTTTTTTATTGGAAGGTTTTTTCATTTCCTTCAATACACTCTCGTATAGTTTAATACCCTCGTTTACACCACCCTTTATGTTACCAAAAGATTCAGGCAGGTTTCTTAGTATGTCTACAGGAACCTCAACAGCTTTTAATATCTCCTTTCTATCATAACCCTTAGACTTAAGTGCTACCTTTATCTTCCCTGTCTCAAAACCTGCATTCCTTAGTCTCCTAACTATATCATATATATTATCTCCTTTTCTAAAATGGATATCTATATCCTTTCTTTCGGTGCTCCTAACCTTATCTCTAGTTATCGCCCTTCCAGAGAATATATCCTTTAAAGAACCTCCGATAAAATCCTCTAAGGTTAGGTTGCTTATTTCTTTTGGTGTCAGCTTACGTAACGAAGGGAACTTAGCTTTTAGTGCTTTCCATAGCTGTAACAACCACTCCTTAAACCTCTTCTTTTTATCTCCGCTTAGTGTTTCTCCTTCGTTGCCTATTAAAGTCGCTAGAGCCTCCTTACGAGCCTTCACGTTATCCCCTAACTCTGCTATCGCCTCTTTTAATTCTTTAGTCCCCTCTACTAGCTTCATCCCTTTTTTAAATAACTCAGGATGATTAACCTCGTAGTAGTCTAATAGTATATGACCTGCTTCATGAATAGGAGTGTTTAAGTCTCTGAATTTAGGGTTCAGGTATATATCTCCACCACGAGTAATACCGTACACTATCTCTCCGTTCTTAACGTATTGCTTTACACCATCAGAGGACAACACCCTTTTCCATGTTACAGGGTCTGTAAACCAGGTGGTCGCTGGGAACGCTTGACCTAGAAAGCCTATTAATTTTTCTCTTTCTCCTAGTCGTTGAGATATAGTCTGACCCCTTAACGGTATATCAGTTAATCCCATAGTTAGAGATATACCTTGTGATATTTCCGTACCTTCTTTACCTACTCCCCTTCCTTTATCCCTCCCGATAATGTCTCCGTCAGTTCTACCGCTTCTTCTTCTGATATCTTCAACAGATTTTGTATCCCCTTTATAAACGGATTTTGCCCAGGTTGGGTCGTTAATTCCTTCTCCTTTTTCAATTGCTTCATTTCTTGCTTCATTTATAGTTATTTTTCCTTCTCGATATCTTTCCCAAATATCGTTAATTAATTTTACTTTTTTACTATCTCTTTTAAAAGAATCTGTATATAATCCTCTAACAGCCTCCCAAGTTATACTTTGAACTTGTCTAGGTAGTAACCCTAATTCTTCTGCTGCCAATGCGTATGCATCTGAGTAAGCATAGTAAACTCCTTTTATTCCTTTTGCTCCTGAATTTGATGTTCCTGTACCAAAATTATTTCCAACTTCTCTTGAATTACCTGATAATGGCTTTAATAAACCTGCTGCAACAGCGTGAGTATCTATAGTGACATCACCATCTTTACTCATAGGGTCTATTATGTTATTGTAAAAGTTTCTTATTTTGTGCATCTGACCAAGAGTTGCTGTTATATTATTTTGACTCCCATCATTATATATAGATACAGTTTTACCTATCTCTGTATAAGAACCCCAAGCTACTTTAGATTTAGTTCCATCTTTTTTAGTAGCAACTTGCATTACTCCTCCATCAGGTCTAAGTATATTGTAATCTTTGGTTACATTTAATTCTGTATATAATCTAACATAGTAAGCCTGATAAGTAGGGTCTGCATCCTTTATTTTAGTTCCTATTAAAGATGTTAATGCATCTTGTACTTTTTGTACTTGAGATAATTTTTTTCGTAATGCTTCCTTATTTTTATTTGTCCTACTTTTTTTATACCTTCTTCTAGCACCTGTAGGTCCATCTAATCCCGTGTCAGAAACTTTTTGTTGAAAGTCAACCATGTCCTGAGTCATTGCAGGGTTATCCTTGTATGTTATTAACGTAAGTTCAGCCAATCTTACATTTTGATACCAATCTTTTTGTGGAGATAAAGATGCAATCATACCTGCAACCTGCTCAACGCTAACATCATAATTTTTAGATAAATTTTGAGCTAATATATTAGCACCATCATACCATAAAGTAGATATATCTTTATAATCTTGATTAAATTCTTCTGTTAGGAATATTAAATTATCAGCTACTTCCCGTACAAAAATATCATATACTTCTTGAGCCTCAGCTTCTGTTTTAATTTCTCCGAATTTTTTCTTAGACCTTACAATATCTTCTTTAGCTAATATGTTTGCGTTTTTAATAAAAACCTGTGGTGATTCGTTTTTTACAAAAGATACAGATAAATCTTCTGTCTCAGTAATTGTTTTATTATTTTTAGTCCCTTTTACTGCAACACCTTTTGAGATTCGTTTCCCTGGTCTATACCTTGCTCTTACCTTACTTGCATCTACTAAGTCTCCTTCGTTAGGTTTCTTTCTGAATTGAACATCTGTATCTCCAGATATTACTCTATCCATATCCTCCATCTCCTGCTTACTAACCTCTTCCTTAACCTCAGCAGTGGGGGTTTCTTCCTTAACTCGTTGCTCTTGTTTAGCTGCATCTACGCTTCGTGGTAATCTAGTTGTGCCTTTATATAGTTCTGGGTTATACTTACCTGGAGTATTTAAACTTGACTCACTGCTTATTATTATAGAAGGGTCTAACACAACAAGCTCATTAGCCCAGCCGTCAAAACTTTTACTTAAAACACCTTTAACCCCATCGTTAATAAGTAGTTCTTTTACCTTTTTTGAAAATTCTGTATTTTTAACTCCTTCAAGTTCTTTTGCATATTTTTCCTTTACATATCCTTCAAACTCTATAACATCATTAAAGAAAATTAATCCATCATTTTTTATTTTGACTTTGTTGGCTCCCTCATAATTAGGCAATCTTGCTCCACTACCTTCGTTCCATAATGGAGAATCACTTAAATACAAGCCATCCACAAAAGAGTCTCCACCACCGTACTTATCGTCAGTCGATATATCAGATACGTCTACATCCGATGATATGTCTTTTTGTTTTTTAGATAAATGTATTAACTCAATCTCTTCAGGTAAGTGAGTTACTTTACCTGGAGTAGTTTGATTCTCTAATTTTATCTGAACATCAGGAAGATTTTGCAAATCATCGCTTTTACTTAACTCTATTAATTCCTCGTTAGTTTTTCCTTCAGTTATTATAGATGTCATTTCGGCATCTATATCTGAAAGTTCCTTTTCTTGGACCTTAGAAAGCTCTTGATTATTTTTTAATATATCATCTTTACGACCTTGTAATTTATTTAAAATATCAATATTTTCAGTAGTGGGGGTTTCAAGAAAAGAATCTCTATAAGTAATCATATCATCATAACCCGTTTCAGGATTATCAAAAGTTTTTTCTTCTATAGTTAGTTTACCTTCAGGGTCGTAAACCATAGCTACCACATCAGGAGTACCGTGCTTTTCCTTATTCCATCCCTCAGGAGCAAATTGTTCACTAAAAGGTGTCCTTCCTACTACTCTAAAACCATTTCTTTCATATATAGGGGTGAGGTAGTTATCA
>Ga0115546_1001123_pt1 | contig 17020 bp, 16 predicted proteins | sample COGITO_mtgs_1004_FD_87186 | JGI IMG/M metagenome (GOLD analysis project Ga0115546, IMG submission 87186) | Pelagic marine microbial communities from North Sea - COGITO_mtgs_100413 | ecosystem: Environmental > Aquatic > Marine > Epipelagic | place: Germany:Helgoland, sampling site Kabeltonne...
AATTTCAAACCGTGAATCTGCCCGCAGGGCTCGAGCTCGTCGAACGGCAGAGGTTAAAGACCTTAAACAGCAAGTACAGAGCTTACAGCAAGATAAAGCGCGCTTGACGCAAGAGCTGAAAACAGTTTATCTAGCGCACTATGACACCTTAGGCACTTTAATGCAGAGCGATGCTGATCGAGCGCCGCTGCCCTCAAATTTGCCAGAGCACCAGACAGCTGATTCTCATGGCGTTTAAGCCTGATACACCTAAAAAAATTGTTGACAAAGTTTTATTTTTCAATAGAATGGCCTCACTGCGGGAATAGCTCAGTGGTAGAGCACAACCTTGCCAAGGTTGGGGTCGAGAGTTCGAATCTCTTTTCCCGCTCCAAGATTTAGTCGCTGGCACGCCATAGGCTAGCGAGTCTTTAAACAGACTTGTCTATTTAAATAACAGCTTGAAATTTGGATTGACAACCACTTATTATGCTGTAAAATAATGTGACGATGCGGGAATAGCTCAGTGGTAGAGCACAACCTTGCCAAGGTTGGGGTCGAGAGTTCGAATCTCTTTTCCCGCTCCAAAATTGTATTGGTAAATTACACGACCAAAATTAAGGCCTAGCCGCCAAATACGCTGGGACTGAAATTATGGCGGGGTGGCAGATAGGTTATGCAGCGGATTGCAAATCCGTCTAGGCCGGTTCGATTCCGACCCTCGCCTCCACATCACTTGCCTGGGTGGTGAAATTGGTAGACACAAGGGACTTAAAATCCCTCGGGAGTTAAATCCCGTGCCGGTTCGAGTCCGGCCCTAGGTACCACTATTATGACAATTCGAAATACCATCAAAGACCGTCTTTTTTGTTTTTTTGAAAGTAGAATAGACCCATTCCCTCAAGCTGAGTCTAAAGCGCCGCCCAGCGGTCTTTGGGCCTTTTTTCGTTATTACGCCAGGGGTTTAGAGCCTTATCTTTTTGGTTTAGCGTTTTTTTCTTTTGCATCGGCCGCCATTGAAGTGACTTTGTTTGGTGTGCTTGGTAGCATTATTGATTGGATGACCCAAACCCCAAAAGCGCAGTTTTTCACCACCTATTGGCCGCAGTTAACTCTGCTAGCAGTGGCATTACTCGTCATTATGCCCCTGGTTGTACTACTGCACGCGCTGGTTTTACAAGTCGCCATCCTTGGTAATTTTCCGATGCGAATTCGCTGGCTTGGCCACCGGTATTTGCTCCGACAAAGTATTGGATTTTATTCTAATGAATTTGCCGGTCGCGTCGCCACAAAGTTGATGCAAACTGCTTTGGCACTGCGCGATTCAATTGTCAAATGCTTTGATGTCCTGGTCTATATTGCGGTTTATTTTTTTTCGATTTTAATTTTACTTGGTTCTACTGATTGGCGCTTAGCCATGCCAGTGTTAATCTGGTTAATAATGTATTGCGGTATTTTGCATTATTTTTTACCTCGAATGAAAAGCATTTCCACTGCACAAGCAGATGCTCGATCAGAAATGACTGGCCGAATTGTAGATGCATATTCTAATATTATGACGGTGAAGCTTTTTACACACGCCGATCGCGAGACCAATTACGCCAAAGCGGCTATGGCGCCCTTTTTGGGCACTGTCCATCAGCAAATGCGACTTGCCACTGGTTTACAATGGGCTGTTCAAGGCTCTGTGTATCTCATGGTGTTTTTTGAATTTGCCGTGAGTATTAGCTTGTGGTATTTCGGTTTGGTCAGTGAAGGTATGGTGGCTACCGCCATTATGGTGACATTGCGCATCAATGGCCTTGCTCAGTGGGTGATGTGGGAAGCCAATTTATTTTTTGAAAATCTAGGGACAGTGGTGGATGGTAAAAACACCTTATCAACCCCGATTACTTTGTTAGATAGCCCTCAAGCACAGCCATTGCGCGTCAGCAAAGGTCATATTCGATTCGATCAAATTAGCTTTCATTATGGCAAGACCCAGGGTGGCATTCATCATCTAGATCTCAAGATACGGCCTGGTGAAAAAATAGGCCTTATAGGTCGATCAGGCGCTGGTAAGTCGACTTTAGTCAATCTACTGCTGCGTTTTTATGATGTAGAATCTGGTCAGATTCTAATTGATGATCAAATAATAACCAGCGTGACCCAAGAAAGCTTACGCAGTCAAATCGGCGTTGTCACTCAGGACACGTCGTTACTGCATCGAACTATTCGAGAAAACGTAGCTTATGGTCGACCAAATGCCACAGATCAAGACATTGAAGGCGCATTACGCCAGTCAAAAGCGTGGGAGTTTGTGCAGAATCTGACTGATCAATATGGTGCTTGCGGGCTTGATGCTTTAGTTGGTGAGCGAGGTATTAAGCTCTCTGGCGGTCAGCGGCAACGAATTGCGATTGCTCGAGTGCTGTTAAAAAACGCGCCAATTTTAATTTTGGATGAAGCCACTTCCGCGCTTGATTCAGAAGTTGAACAGATTATTCAGTCCAGCCTTGAAGATCTTATGGACAGTAAAACCGTTATTGCTATCGCTCATCGTTTATCGACCATAGCGGCCCTTGATCGGTTGATTGTGATTGATGAAGGTCAGATTATAGAGCAGGGCACTCATCAGCAGTTATTGCAACAAAATGGCCTTTACTCATCCTTATGGTCTCATCAAACTGGTGGCTTTATTGCCGAAAATTAAGTCGAATTAGCCTTATGAAATTAGCAATAGCACGCTGGATTGAACATCAATGGTCAAAACCCAATGCTCCTGTCTGGCATGTGTTGACTTGGCCTTTGCAGTTTTTTTTTAAGCATTTAAGTTATGCTCGACGCCTGTATTTTAAAACTAAAGCGCAAGGTCCCCAATGTCCGGTGATTGTTGTTGGTAACATTCATGTTGGTGGCATGGGTAAGTCGCCAGTGGTGCAAAGTTTAGCCATTGCTTTGGCCCAGCAGCAGCTAGCCGTCGGTATTTTGCTCCGTGGTTATCAGGGACAGCACACTCAGACTATTCTTTTGACCTCGAACACCACAGCGCTTGATGTGGGCGATGAGGCGGTCATGCATTTTCAGCGGTTTCAGGCGGCGGCGCAGCAACAGGCTATTATTACGCCGCTGGTCATGGTGGATGCGCATCGCGTCAGAGGCGCATTCGCTTTAGAGCGTCTTAAAGTGGACGTGATCATCTGTGATGATGGCTTACAACATTATAAGCTGGCAAGAGACTTTGAGGTCGTAATGATGGATTCTCAGCAGCGGCCCGGCCAAAGTCACTTACTGCCAACTGGGTCCCTACGAGAACCAATCACCAGATTAAATGATGTTGATCTGGTGCTCACTCAAGGGCCGTTACATAAAGACTGGTTTGATCAAGTCCCTGATTTAGATGCAAAACATTGGTTGTACACCACCCAGATGGATTTACCTGTAGAGATCGATTTTACAGCGAAAACTGAGCTCGCATGTCCACTACAACCATGTCAAATTCACGTAATCAGCGCGATTGCCAGGCCACAACGGGTTTTTCAAGGCTTGCAAGATCAAGGTTTTACCGTGATTAAGCATGTATTTATGGACCACTATCAATTCTTAAAGCAAGACATTATCGACTTCTTGGCCTTGGATGGTCCATTAGTCGTGACAGCCAAGGACCTAGTGAAAATTAAACCGTTAGTTGAGCAATGTCTTATAAACGGCAGCGTAAAAACCGCCGAGGTGCGAAGTCGTTTGTATTTAATCCCATTTCAAGCTATTTTGAATCCTGACATGGTGCAACAAATGTACAGTACTGCGTTATGTCGTGCGACTTTTCGACTTTTTTAGCAACTCAAGGAGAATCATGATGCTTGATAAAACCTTATTGGACATTTTAATCTGCCCTCGCTGTAAAGGCTCACTCACCTATGATGCCACGTCAGATCTATTAGTGTGTAAAGCCGAAGCTTTGGCTTATCCAGTGCGAGATGGTATTCCTATTTTGTTGATTGATGAAGCAACATCGCTCAACGCAAGTGATCTAACAGACTCAGTTGATGTCTAGGCTTGCCTTAGAGCCACAGCAAGACGTGGCCTTGGAAACCTTGCACAGCTTTGCATTACCAGCACAAGCGGCCTACTTTGTAGAAATTCATCAGGCTGAGCAAATCTTACAGCTCGGTCAATTGCCATTTTGGTCTTGGGAGACTCTGCGGATTTTAGGCGAGGGCAGTAATCTTTTGTTCCTCGATGACGTTGCCGATTATTTGATAAAAATGTGCATTCGAGGCATTGATGTTACCCAATTACAAGTCGAACTTGGTGAAAATCCCCAACAAGTGCTGATCAAAGCTGGTGCTGGCGAAAACTGGGATTATTTTGTGAACTGGACTTTGTCTCACGGTTTTTTTGGTTTGGAAAATTTATCTGCTATTCCTGGCTCGGTTGGTGCAAGTCCTATTCAAAATATTGGCGCCTATGGGGTAGAAGTGGCTGATTCTATTGAGCGAGTACAAGTGTACGACTATCACATGCCCGATCGAGGTTTATTCTGGGTTCGCAAGAGTGATTGCCAATTTTGTTATCGTGATTCGCTGTTCAAGCATGAGTGGTCGCATCGAATAATTGTGCAAGTGGAGTTTCGATTATCTAAGTTTTTCAAGCCTGTTTTACAGTATGCCGGGTTAAGTCAATTAACGGGCTCGGTAGACGCCCATATGGTAAGACAACAGGTGATAGAGCTTCGAGCAGCTAAATTACCAGATCCGGCTAAGATCCCTAATGCTGGTAGTTTTTTTAAAAACCCCATTGTCGATGAGTTGCACCTGACCATGCTGCAACAACAATATCCAAGCTTAGTGTTTTATCAGGATGATCAGTTGGAGCAAACTCAGTATAAATTACCAGCGGCTTGGCTGCTTGATTTTGCCGGCTTCAAAGGCAGATGGTACCAAGAATTTGGCTGCTACAGCGAACAACCCCTGGTGCTTATTCATGATAAAACGCAGCGCTCGCTTTTGTCCATCAAAAAGCATAGGTTGCTGGCGTTCATTGATGAAATTCGCACCACCATTCAGACCTTATTTGCCATAGATCTTGAGATTGAGCCAACCCTTGTGATCAGTAAAAACAAATTGTAGTGGATCCACAGCAGTAATACAGAGACAACGTTATGTTTGACAAGACCACAATTGTGCTAGCCACAAATAACCAAAAAAAGCGTAAGGAATTTGCTGTTTTACTTGGCGACCAGCTCAGCATGGCCTGCATGGCTGATTTTCAACTGGAGAGTCCAGCAGAAACTGGTCGCACTTTTGTGGAAAACGCGCTTATTAAAGCCCAATATGTGGCTGATAAGACTCAACGACCAAGCCTGGCTGATGATTCTGGTTTAGTGGTGCCAGTGTTAAAAGGTGCACCTGGTTTGTACTCCGCACGCTTTGCTGGCCCCAATGCCTCAGACGACGACAATAATCTAGCCTTAATTGAAATCTTGCAGCGTAACGGCTGGCCTTATGTGGATGCGCACTATCATTGCACCTTGGTGTTTGTGCAACATGGTGCAGATCCTGATCCGATTATTGCTCAAGGTCGTTGGTTCGGGCGAATTTACCCTCAAGCTTCGGGCCAAAATGGTTTTGGTTATGATCCATTGTTTTATGTGGGCCCAGACTATAAACAATCCGCCGGTGAAATGGACCCAGCACGTAAAGCAGCGATAAGTCATCGTGGTATTGCCATACACCAATTGCAGCAACAGCTAGCACTTCATGCTTGAGCCTGTAGACACTATCCGCAGACAAGTTGGCCTGTACATCCATTTTCCATATTGCATTAAAAAATGCCCTTATTGTGATTTTAACTCTCACCAATTAACGACAACTCAGCAGCCTCTGGCTACCATCGATTACAGCGACTATTTGTCTGCCTTGCTGCTGGATTTACAATACGAGCAAAAACTTTGGCAAGATATTGATTTTGAAGTCAGCAGCATTTTTATTGGCGGTGGTACTCCCAGCTTGGCTTCTGCGGCTTTTTACAGGCAATTGCTTGATCGGGTGCGTACGTCCTTTAATGTCATGGACGGTCTTGAAATCACTATGGAAGCCAATCCCGGCGCTTTAGAATATGATTATTTCGAGCGTTATTTAGCCGCCGGTATTAATCGATTATCCTTTGGTGTGCAAAGCTTTAACAATGATCACCTAAAAATCTTAGGTCGAATTCATTCTGCGGAGCAGGCAGTGACAGCCTATAAGCAAGCCCGTCACGCTGGTTTTAAGCGAATCAATCTTGATTTAATGTTTGGTTTACCACAACAATCGGTCGCACAAGGGCTAGATGACTTACAACAAGCCTTAACGCTTGAGCCAGAGCATCTATCTTGGTATCAGCTTACTCTTGAGCCAAACACTGTGTTTTACTCCAAACCACCCGTGTTAGACCATGATATCAGTCATGAGCTTTGGTCGCAGGGTCGAGCTTTGCTTGCGCAGGCGGGTTTTGCTCAGTATGAAGTGTCTGCCTATGCGAAGCCGCAGCAACAGTCAGCCCATAATTATTTGTACTGGACTTTTGGTGATTACATGGCGTTAGGCGCTGGCGCCCACGGCAAGCAAACCAGGGGCGATAAAGTAGTACGCTATCAGAAAACCCGCATGCCAGAGCATTATATGGCGCGCCAGCAGAGAATTGCCGTTGGCCAAGGCTTTGCGGCTCAGCCGTTTATCGCCCAGCACCATGCATTACACGCAGAGCTTGGTGTTGAGTATTTATTAAATAAACTACGATTAAATGAGCCGCTCAAAGCCTTGGACTATGAGCTTCACACCAAATTAGCGTGGCAAGATTTACAACCAAAGCTACAGGCTTTGGCCGAGTTAGATCTATTGACATTCGATCAGCATCAGCTGCGGTTAACTGATCATGGATTTTGTTTTTTAGACGAAGTCATGGTGCGTTTATGAGACGTGGCGTACCTGTTAGGCTCTTGCTATAGCTGAGTGAACCAGAACTTCAGGTGAGATGTTGTGTTCTGCAAGACAGCGTTGAATCTCTTTTGATTGAATAGGGTTATGCAATAGATGAAGATTAATTTTATCAAATAGAAAATCGCTGTTGAGAGGTTGGCAATCAAGTCTTTCATATTCGCCATGTAGTTGATCAATGAGTTTGGTTATAGCTTGAATAGCTATCTCAAAGTCTACAGGTTTTAAAGCTTGCAGATCAGTGCTGGTGCGCAGCAAACTGGACTCTCCTTGATAATGTGCATTAATTTTAGTAGAGACAAATTCACTGGTGTCGCCACCTGGTGTCGGCACATAAAGTCGACTTTGATGATCCTCAACTATAAAGGATTGACCATCACGGATGGTCAAGCTGTCGCTGATGGAATCTCGTCGCAAGGGTAAATGATAAATTGGGCCTGCTGGTAAAACTGAGCCTACCGTATCGCTACTCAAGGCGTCAGAGGAGTCATCAGAGGATACCGTTGTTTGGTCATTTAACTCTCGAGTTATGCTATCACTCACAAACGAATCAACGTCCTCATAAGCATTAAAAAACGTTAAATCACTGGTAGTAGTCTCGATCCTAGAGTTGTGAACCGTACGATAGGGCTCGACTGCAGTTAAGCGTTGGGCATTTGTTGTTGCAGCAGATCGATGTTCAAAAGCTGAATTAAACACCCTCGCCTCGGGTTGAATTGCAATTACTGAGGTGTTGGCTGATCTCAATAATGAATTTAAGCGATTTTTAAATCGGCTAAAAAGAGTAGCGTCTGAATGACTTTGCGAAGCAGGTGTACCAAAACAGTTAAAACAGCTTAGTTTCATAAAGAACAACCTCAATAATAATATAAATAGGTATGAGTTGAGCTGAACTGTACATTAAATAACCTTATAAGTGACAATTTAGTTACAATTGGAATGGTTTATTTTGTGAGTAGTCACTGGCGTCACATGGCTAATGCCCTGACAAAACCCATTGAGGACGAGCAAAATGACAAGTGTAGCCATGAGGTGTGCGCTGTAAATAATCTTGATGTTCTGGCTCTGCTACCCAAAACTCACGTACTGGCAGTACCTGAGTCACCACTGGTCCCGGCCATTGTTTTGAAGCGTCCACCGCTTGGATCGTGTGCAAAGCTTGTTGTCGTTGTTGGTCAGACACATAAAAAATAGCCGATCTGTATGACAAGCCCTTATCGTTGCCCTGCCGATTGACAGTGGTAGGGTCGTGAATTTGAAAAAAGTACAATAAGATATCGGTATAGCTGACAATATCTGAATCAAATTCAATTTCAATGGCCTCAGCGTGACTGCCATGATTGCGATAAGTCGCATTAGAGACATCACCACCTGTATAACCAACCCTGGTTGTTAAAATGCCTGGTTGTTGACGAATCAGATCTTGCATTCCCCAAAAACAACCACCAGCCAAAACTGCTCGTTCTTTTGTCATTGTATCCACCTTTATCTATTTTAGTCGGCGTTAAGCTGGTCTACATAAGCGCCATAGCCTTGCTCTGCCATGTCAGCCTGAGCGACAAAGCGCAGCGCAGCGCCGTTAATACAGTATCGGAGGCCACCTTGGTCTTGTGGGCCGTCTGTGAACACATGACCTAGATGACTATCACCAAAATGAGAGCGAACTTCGGTTCGCAACATACCATGGCTTTTATCTTTGACTTCCTCAACGTGATTGGCGTCAATAGCACGAGTGAAACTAGGCCAACCACAGCCAGATTCAAATTTAGCGGTCGATGCAAAAAGCGGCTCACCAGACACTCTATCGACATAGATGCCAGGTGTTGTTACTTGTAACAGTTCGCTTGAATGGGGCGGCTCGGTGCCATTGTTTTGGGTGACACGATATTGCTCTGGGGTGAGGGCTTCGATGGCTTCTTGAGTTTTTTTATAAGTTGTCATATGCAAGCTCCAGCTGATCTATAAATATATCAATTATTGAATATAGCCAGCTGGAAGTGATATTTGAGTGATGATCAATCGGAGGTTGTCGACGAGGCGCCAAGCGGCTCGGTGGTATAGGCTATAGAAGCCATACCTTCTAGTTCAGAATCTTGGTTGACCGAGGCTTGTAACGCCGCGAAATCGTCCAGGTCTTGAGTAATGATTTCTGATGAATTCCAAGGGTTTTTGTAGGATATTGTGTTGTCTTGTTCATTAATATTGGTGATAGACAACATATGCGACCTACCGTTATCGCCATTGGTGACTGTGTCACCGTTGGCGTCAAGCCATGCGGTAGTGCCAAACATCATAGTCACATGGCCGGCTTCATCACCTTGAGCTCGAGCTGAGTCTAGCAATACTTGTTTCGCCGTGGCAGGGTCTTTTGATAAACTTTGTTCTTCAATGGGTGCGCCGGAGATTAACGCTAAACCCTCGTTAGCGCCACCAGCGCTTATGTCCCGGCCATTTTCTGTTCGTGCATAATGTTGACGAGCGGCTGCTTCTAAAATGGCAGCGTCCATATCACCCTCCATTGACACATCTTGCAGTTGTTCCGGTGTCACAGTATATTCATGGCCACTTGGATCACCAGCAAAAACCACAGTGTAAGAACCGTCTTCATTTGCCGTTATACTTTCGTCTATAATTTGCTGTCCAGCTGGGGATTCAGCCACCGACATCATGCCGGTCAACAGCCAGCAAGTGCCAGATTTCTTTTGTTGAATCTCGCCAATTTGGCCGTCCGCTTGTGTTGTGGATTCAGTGCTGGGTTCTGCAGATTCGACAGGCGTATCCAAAGCACTATTATCCTCGCCCCACACTGGTGGAGATAAGGATTGGTCGGCTGGCTGTGAATTATCACTCTCAAGCGGTGTTTGTTGTACTGATGCACTTAGCTGCTGAGCATCTGCCTTGGTCAGTTCAAGATCGCCTGCCATTGGATCAATCAGACCAAGGCTGATCGCTCTTTCAAATAACTGGCTTTCTAATGCTGGATCAATAGAGTCTAAATCACCAGCATCCACGCCAAGCGACAAGAGCAAGTCTTGTAATACTGGTAAGGCGGCTGGTGTGGTTTTAATCTGCTCATTATTACCTAAAATACCTTGATCTTGGGCAATATCAGTCCAAGCATCATCGAATAGCGCTAATAGGTTGGATGTATTGGGCGCTGTATCGCTTTGCAAATATTGATCAGAGGCTTGCATCCCAAAGGCAAGAATCGATTCTTCATCAATGGCAATGTCTACGTTAGCCGGTTCAGCTTGTGGTGGTTCAAAATCCATGCTTAATTTTTCGCCGTCATAGCTTAGCGCGACTGCATCTGCGGTGGCGTCATCATCCTCTGTTGATGTTTTGACAACGCTCAGCTCAAAGCCGACCACATTGTGTTGCTGATCGGTGATAGGTCTTAAATTGGCTTTGAAACCAGTGCCTTCTAAAGATTGATTCACTTGCGCGAGCGTATGGTCGATGTCTTGCGGATCATCGCCTGGGGCGATAATCAAGCTTTGTTGCTCGCTCAGCGCTGTGGTTTGTTTATTGGATTCACCAATTTGTTCACCTTCTCGGCGAGGTGGGGTAGCTGAATCCGACGCTGTTGATGTGGAATATTGACTGACCAGAACCATGATATTCACCTCGATTTTTTTAACTATTTGCTCGACGTTATAGTCGGTGTTTGATTGGTTGTTAAGTGTTGGAAGGGGCTGATCATCTAGAATACAGTATTTTTAAATGATGTATGACCAGTGCTTTGTCGGACTTATGTAGTCACTGGTGCGAAATGGCTGCGCTCGATGCTTGCTTTTTACATATGTATAATTAACCGCTTACAATTAGTGGCTAATTGGCATTTATTTTTTCTCTATACTGTCTCCTACCAACGTATTTTCAGCACTTTTAAAGAGTCGCTGGGTTTAATTTAACAGAAAAGCAAGGGGAAGAGTATGACTATAGATCCAAGTGTGCAAGGACAACATCATCCAATTATAGAAGATCAGCAGAGTCAGCAGGCGAGCGACATGCCGCAAAAACCGGCTGAAATGTCCAGAGATGAGTTAACTGACAAACTAAAAATTGATGGCTCTACCGGTGCTGAAGTTTTATCAAGTGGCAAAGAAGCATCTGTTAAAGATTCGAACGGCATGGAGTTTAAGTTTGGTGAGGACGTGACTATTGCCGAAGACGGCACAGCCCAGGGTACCTTTACAATTGCAGGTCAAGACGGTGCCCCAGACGGGACGTTTACAGGTTCAATTAATTTTTCAACTGGCGAGCGAGCTGGTCAAATGGAATTTAGTTCAATTGGAGAAGGTAAAACCACAGATGGTGATCCAGTTGACCAAACAACCACTACAACTTCTAATGGAACAACGGCTGGTAATAATCACGATGGTGAGTTTTCAAGTACAACTAAAGATAAAATTGGCGAAGAAACTGTAGAAGTTCGCGGCTCTAAAACCTATAATGGTGATGGTACAAGTTCAGTAAATGGTCAGGTAACGGTGACGCAAACGCCAAGCAATGGTGAATCTGCTGGTCAAACTACGACCACAACCTATAGTGGCGAGAACATAACTTTATTAAGTGATGATAATCCGGGCGATCCAGTCACGGACATGGAAATCGGCACAGTAACCTCAGTAGAAGCTGACGGGACTAAACGTGTATTCAATGGCTCTATCACTGATGGCAAACCAACAGGCACTTCTACTCTAACCCTTCCTAATGGCACAGAAACTATTTCAAAGTTTGAAAATGGTGAAGACGTGACTAACAGTGCTGGTGGTGATGCTACTGCTGAAGGTGGTGGTACTGCAGGTGGTGGTGGTACTGCTGGTGGTGGTAGTAGTACTGCTGGTGGTAGTACTGCTGGTGGTAGTACTGCTGGTGGTAGTACTGCTGGTGGTAGTACTGCTGCTGATGCTGCTACTACTACTGATGCTGATGTTGAGAATGAAACTGACAGCTCAAATGACTTCAATAATGTGCCGTTCACTGTCGAGGATGGGCAGACCGGCGAGACAACAGAAGGTGACTCAATCGCCGATGCACTCAGTAATGCGAAGGAGGGTGATGTTATCAGATATGTAAATGAGGATGGTAATAAAGTCAGTATTACCGCACAGGGTGACGGAGATTTCGTCCAGGCTACATGGAATGAAGACGGAACAACATCTTCTGAAAGTTACTCTCTAGGTGGTGAAAGCACTAGTTGACCTCTGCGAGGTCAATTAAACCCAACTAAAGACTACATATCCACAAACCTAGCCCTGATGATTTTTCCATCATCAGGGCTTTTTATTGCCTTTCAAAATAGCGCTCGTATTATAGCTGCTCTTCATGTGCATGTTGTCAAATTCGAGCAATACATCACGAGCTAAATCTGGTGCTAAGCGGTCTTGTGGTTGATCTTGCATCATGGCTTTGGCGATCTGCAGCAAATGCTGCTCGGTTCGATTGTACAAATGCCCTAGTGCAATATCTTGTGTACTGACGTTTAAATCTGTGTAGCCTCTTTTATATGAATGCAACGCTTTATTAAAAGGCAGATGAAGCGGGTGGTTTTTATCAAATTGCGCTGGGGTGTTACCTGTGACCAAAAAGACAATAGAAGCGCCAATAGTAAAGCGGGTAACACCTGTAAAGTCATGACCGTCATAATGATTAAGTTTGGTTGATTGCAATTGATCCTCATCAATATTGGCCAGTTCAGCACTAGACCATCGAGCCAGTTGTTTTGGCGGGAAAAACACCGGCGTGTGCATCCGCAATGCGCCTTGGCCACTGAACAACACAGATTCAAAGTCAATCATTCGCCCAGCAATGGTATTGCTGGGCTTAAAATCTGGTAGACAGACATGATGGTGCTCTAGCACAGCGCCAATAGCCAGCCATCGCTTTGCCAATTGAGTTAAGGGGTGCGTCGTCCCGAATAAATAATGACGACTTTTAAGCAACGCCCGGGCTTGTACACTGTCATTTGGTTGATCAAGTAATGGTAATATTAAATAACTTTGTGGCTGATGTTTTGAGTTAACAGTGGCAATGCAATCTTTGGCAAAGATAAAGTGCTGTTGCTCGTCCGCTGTGAGCTTGGCTTGTAGCTGTTGATTATTGGCAAATTCAAGCAAGCCTTTTTCATGCTGAGCATTTTTTTCTGGCACAGTTTTCACTGCGAATAAGCAATGATCAGCTAGCCGCTGAGCTAAATAGACGCTGGCTTGGGCGCCTTCGCCTAAGATGCATTGTTGCCGATCAGCTTTTTTAATAACTCGTGTGGCTTGTGAGGGATTAAATTTTAACAGCTCGGCAAAACTTACGGCGACTAAGTCCGCCTGTGTGTTTTGATCGAAGCTTTTCATGAGCTGATACAATTGTTGCGTCGTCGAGCTAAACAATAAAGTGTGATGAAAACCTGTGGCTTTTTTATCTAACCTGTGCTGCACTGTGGGTTTACATTGGCCGGCAAGCTTGGCACATAGTTGACGATGTGATGTACTAGGTTTGGCTTTTATTAAAGTGTGCAGCTGATCAAGCTTTGGTTGCAATAACGCTTGCGCAGACGCTGGCTGCTCTGATAAAAATTGCTGCACTGCAGTGAGAGTAGTATGCGCTTGACCGGTTTGCGACCGGCTGCCAAAACCATTCAATAATGTAGTCAGCGTGTTCACTGTGCTCGCGTTGTGTTGATCTATTAAAGACGCTTTAAGTCGAACACTTGGCGGTGATGTCGCCTTGAGTTTGCACAGGTGTTGCGAATGGCTTACATCCACTATTGAATCTTGCGTGCTTAAAGACCTTGCGACCACTAAAGATTCAGAGCTTGGGTCAAGCACAGGATTGGTGATCATGCAAAAATCGAAACTTGAACAAGTCCTGTGGCTGCGAAGTTGATGGTCTAAGCCAGGTTGGTCTACCGGAATAGACACGGAGGCCGTGGTTGGATGGGCCGGCGACTGCTCCCAACTGGGCAGCAGTGCCTTTAATGTGTTGAAAATCGGCGCCATAGTGTATTACGTTATCCTTAAAGAATTTGAAGTGTGCTGAACGCTTTTTAGTTACTCAAGTAAACTGCGTTTTTTCGAACATTTTTTCCTCGATTTCTCGTCGCTCGCCTATTTCGCGCCAGCGACTACCTAGACTAGCGTTTTTAAATGTGCAATTCGTTTTTCTAATGGTGGATGTGTGGCAAACAGCGCTTTTAAATTGGCACTGCGAATCCCAAAAGCGGCCAACTGTTCAGTCATTTGCACTGGCTGGTCATCACGTTGTAGGCTTTGCAGCGCTAAAATCATATTGTCGCGACCTGCTAAAGCCGCGCCGCCTTCATCGGCTCGAAACTCTCGATAGCGAGAAAACCAACAGACAATAATTGACGCTAAAAATCCGAACACAACTTGAGCCACCATTGAAATTAAAAACGAGCGAATGCCATTACCACGCTCATTTTTGAAAACAGTTCGGTCGATTATATGACCAACGATGCGAGCAAAAAAGAGCACGAAAGTATTAAGAACACCCTGTAATAAACTCATGGTCACCATATCGCCATTGGCAACGTGTGCCATTTCATGGCCCATCACAGCTTTGACGGCCTCTTTATCAAAACTGTATAACAAGCCTTCGCTGACAGCCACGAGTGCTTTATTTTTTGAAGCGCCTGTGGCAAAAGCATTGGCTGCTTCACTGGGAAATATACCCACTTCAGGCATGGTAATACCCACTTCTTGCGCTTGTTGTTGCACTGTATCGAATAACCATTGCTCGGTTGAGTTTTGTGGCTGGCTTATAATGCGAACCCCCATGCTTCGTTTAGCCATGGTTTTAGACATGAGTAAGCTCACCATTGAGCCACCCATACCAAACACAGCGCAAAATAAAAGCAAACTGCCGTAATTAAGACCAGTGGAGTTGTACAACCATTGGTCAACACCAAACACTTGGATAATAATACTCACGAGCAACAAAATGGCCATGTTGGTGCCGAGAAAAAGTAAAATGCGCATGTTAAAAAACCTCTTAAGTGAGTACCTTTGGTGCCTGTAATACTATTTTTAATTATATTGGGCCGACGCTGCCTATTGCAATGTATCGGCTACACAGTCGGCCGTCAATGCTATACTTTTAGCGAATTGATTATTCTCATAAGGAGCTTGAAGTGCTGTTAACTAATATAGAAGCCATTCCAGGGTATCGTATTCGCCAACATTTTGGCCTAGTGCAAGGTAACTCTGTTCGAGCCAAACACGCTGGTCGAGATATTATGGCTGGCTTTAAGAACTTTTTTGGTGGTGAGCTCAAAGGCTACACTGAATTACTCAACGAGTCTCGCGAACAAGCCACTCAACGCATGACAGATCAAGCCATTGCCCTTGGCGCCAATGGCGTCATTAATGTACGTTTTGCGACCTCAAGCGTGGCGCCAGGCGCTGCAGAGCTGTTTGTCTATGGTACAGCTGTGGTACTTGAGGCAGATGCATGATTGAAATCGCAATTGCATTACTTTTATTGTTAGTGTCAGCTGTGGCAAGCTCGGTGATTGAACGCCGTCATTTTGTTCGAATCGAGCAAGAAGAAGCACAGCTAAGTCAGGTGCTGATCTTTAACGAAAAGCAGCCACCACCTCATGCAAGTTTGGTCAAACAAAGCCTAGTGTCTGGCAGTGTAGTGTTGGGGGCGAGTTATTTCAAAACTTTTGTTACAGCAATACAAGGTATTTTTGGTGGTCGCCTCGGTCATTATGAAAGCAGTATCGAAGGCGCAAGACGTGAGGCTTTAATTCGCCTGCGCCGCGCGGCTCATGCGCAAGGGGCAAATATGGTGATTAATGTTCGTCTGGAAACGTCGTCGATTTCCAAGCAAGGCAACAAGCAAACTGTCGGTGCGGTGGAAATCTTGGCTTACGGCACAGCGTTACATGTACCTAAATGACTTACTCTAACGCCCCTGTGCCGAAAAACGCCAATATAAGCGACGACAACCGAGGCTTTCGTCACTTGATGTTGCTATTGCTTATGGTGGTAGGCTTATTTGGCGTTGGTATTTTTAGCTTATTTAAATTGGCCAGTTGGGGTGCAGGCTTTGTGCCTTTTAAATATGAAACTATGTTGGCGCAGCAGGTTGCAACTTTGCCTTTTAGTGCCTCTAACAGCAAAGCTGATCCAGATGTAATTGCTGCACAAAGCTATTTACAAGAGCTAGCAAACACGGCCGCTAGGGCACAAAATCTGCCAGCAGACATGCCAATCACCGTTCATTTAGTGCTTGATGATACTGTTAACGGCTTTGCTACCCTTGGTGGTCATGTAATTTTGCATCAAGGTTTACTTGAGCGCCTGCCCAGTGAAAATGCTCTGATGATGTTGCTAGGTCATGAAATAGGTCATGTTTATCATCGACATCCAATCCGCAGCGTTAGTGGCGCTGTGGTGGGCGGGCTGTTTGTTGAATTTATCACAGGTGGCTCTGGTTGGGGCGCAGCTTTAATTGGCGAGCAAGCCTCGCGCTTGTTGATCAATGGCTTTAGTCGTGATCAAGAGCGTCAGTCTGATGCCTATGGCGCCGAGGTTTTGCAACGTGTGTATGGTCATACTACAGGTGCTCGCCAATTATTTGAGGTTTTACAAGCAGAAGAGGGAAATTTTGGCCCTCGCTTTGAAATGCTCAGTACCCATCCAAACACTAAAGCCAGAGCCAAGGGTTTTCAGCAAGCTACTCAGCACCCTTTAACAGCATTAAAAGTTGATTTTTCTGATCTAAAGTGAATTGCAGCTATTTCGCAGCAGCGACTAAATATGCAAAATAAAGCTTAAATAGCTTCCATCTAATGTCATTTCTGATTCTGGAACACCTGATGCTTGCACGTCAATCACAATTTGTCGATAGCCTATTGCGGCTTGCATAAAATCATTAAAGTTGTAGCCAAGCTCTACGCTGACGTCTTCCACTCGATCATCTTCAAAACTTAAAGCCATGCCTTGAGCTGTGACTTGCCAGCCAGACATTGGCAACTCAAATGCAGCCTTGCCATACAGCATAGGAATAGTCGCCGACTCAGTAAACCGATAAGCACTTGAGCCCTGGCGTAATTGGTA
>Ga0115546_1001127_pt1 | contig 16989 bp, 17 predicted proteins | sample COGITO_mtgs_1004_FD_87186 | JGI IMG/M metagenome (GOLD analysis project Ga0115546, IMG submission 87186) | Pelagic marine microbial communities from North Sea - COGITO_mtgs_100413 | ecosystem: Environmental > Aquatic > Marine > Epipelagic | place: Germany:Helgoland, sampling site Kabeltonne...
CATGTGCTGGGAGCGCTTTGCCCCGCCAGCGGCTGCGTTCTGCGCTGGGTCGCGGTATGCGCTGCTGACGGTCAGCGGCTTGCCCCACGTCGCGTTTAGCTGCTCCCAAGCCGCAAGTGCCTGCGGCGACATATTTGACATATCTGCCATTTAGCCGCCCCCAGCCATAGCTCTCCCGGCGTTTGACCCCATCTCAGCCACGGCCTTCATGTAGTCCAAAGTCCCCGGCTTGTAGGTCGAAGTCTGGACTGTCCCGACTGGGGCCGCAGAAGACGCGCCGGTCAATGAGCCGAGACGCTTGAACGGGTCTTCGTAGCCACGGAGGAAGTCTCCATACTGGCCCATCATCTCGGCAGACATCAAGCCCTGCTCCATGCCGCCAATTCCAGCCAAGCCAGCCGCGCCCTGCGCAAGTGCGCCTTGCTGTGCGCCGAACTGGTTCATCGTTGCCGCCTGCGCCTCGTTGTAGCCTTGACGGTTCAAGTCGGCGATCATCTTGTCACGACCCAAGCCGTATGCCGCCGAACTCTCGCCCTCGTAGACGCCGCGTCGGCTGCTGTCGAATGCGCCTGAACCTATGATGTTGGCTTGCTCGCCGACCATCTGCTTCTGGCGCTCACGGTCCATCAGGGCCAGCGTCGGGTCCATGACGTTCTGCGTGTAGGCCGACATATTCTGCTGTGTGAGGGCGTTCCAGTCTGCGGGGGTGTAATTGCCCGCTGCGCCAGCTTGGCCGTACATGCCAGCGGCTTGCGTGCTGTAGTCGCTCAAGCCCGGCGCGTATGCTCCGCCGTAACCCTCGAAGGAGCCACTGGCCACGTTTGACGCCGCAGGGTTAACTGTGTTGGCGAAGTAATCTACGCCCGGACCAGTCGGTGTGGTGGTGTTTGTGGTTTTACTCTGCAAGGCTAAAGCTCCAGTGTTCATAGGCGACGTGCTTTGGGGTAAACATATACCTTTTTGCGAGTTTTGACCACCCTGCGCGTGCGCGTGATTCGATTGTGTCGTAACCTGCAAGACGGGCCACTCTGGCTAACTCAGCCAGCGCCTCTGCCGTCCACAGGTCTGCCCGCTCGCCGCCGATCATCTCAATGACCAAGGCCCGCTGGCGGGGGTAATTATTGTCGCACGTCGTCATCGCAGCCATTGGCTCGTCATCCACATAGATGCCCCAGAGCCGCGAAGTGCCGTCGTGCAGCCAGCCTAAGATGTCTTCCATCCCGCACTGATCCGACATGCGCTTCTGCGCCAATTCGATCATCGGACTGAACGTCGGCCAGTGTGTGTCGATCATGTCAACGGGGACCAAGCGCATGTCAACTTTGTGCGTCATGCGCGTATCCTCGTGATCGAGAGCGTCACCGACGGAGACGACGGCAAAGTGGCAGCCGTGGTGGCGACGAGCCGCCCACTAAGATCGTCCACCTGCCAAATAACTTCAATGTATGACCCGGCGGAGATTGTGAACGCGATTGTGCGCGACACTACAGTCGTGACCCCGTTATCCTTGGTGTTCGTCGTGATGCGGTTGAAAGGAACGTCAGCGCCGTCAAGTCTCGGCCAGAAGTTAAACTCAATTGCGTTGGCGCTCGTGGCAAGAATTTGCGCCGAGAATGCGAGTAGGTAGACGCCGCCCTCGTCGAAGACAATGCGCGACGCAGGCGTCCCGAGGTGGATGCCGTTATCAAACAGCGGCATGTCCATCGTGATTGCGTAAGGCGTATTGACCGCCGCCGCCGTGACGGTGGTCGTCTTGACAAATTCGGCGTACCCGTCCGCCATCACGAGTTGACGCCACACGCCGTCTTTAGACACCACAGGATAACCATCGACGCCGTCCCACAACATGACGCCGTCCTCGGCGGCCGTGTCGTTCTGTGTCTTGAACTGGAGCCGCACGAGTGAACGCGACAGGAACGCCGATAGCTGGCGCGCCCACACTTTCCAATCGGGGCCGACGGGTGGCGGGGCGATGGCGCTCATCGGCCGCCGCCCTGCTTCACGTCAAATCTGAACTTGCCGACACGCCACGACGTCTGCGTGTTGGCGTCCAAGCGCATCCTAACCTGACGGCCCTGCACGCGCACGGATGTCGGGTTGGTCAGCGTGTAGGGGCCGTGCGTCGTCTCGTCGGCGTTAGGGTATAGGCGCGTCTTCAGCGTCATCGTGACGTCGCCAAGGCTTAATTCGTCCGGGATCATTTTCGTAATCACCGCCAAATTATCGCCAGCACCAATGCGGAAGGGGCCAGTCTCAGCGTAGACGGGCGAGCCGTCGTAGTTGAAGCCAGTCTCGTGGTTGTAAATGCGGCCATCCTCGCTGGCCCAGATCGGCGCGCGGAAGACGCCACGGTCAAACCCAGCACTACGGGGGAGCGACCCAATCATCCAGTGGCCTGCGGCGTAGTCGAATGCCACATATCGGTCGCAGTCATTGCTTGTGGACGACGGGTAGAACCACCAAATTTCGCCGTTCTGGCCGTTGGTGACTGCCCAGCACTTGCTGATCTGCGCAGGGTTGATGTCGTCAAATACAAAGTCAGTCACGGAACATGGGATTTCGCTCACGCTTGACCCGTCGTATGCGAAGAAGCCGCGTTGGCCCATCCACATCACGCCGCGAGGTGTGTCGGCCAGCGCCTTGCGAGCGACTAGGCCACAGGACGATCCCACGCGGTCGAATTGGAACACAAACGGCGCGCCGACGTAGACTGCTCGGTGAGCGTCCTGATCTGTCAGGATGAATGTTTGACCCTCGGTCCGAATGCCAGCCACAATCTGACCGGCGGACTGCAGGATCGTGTCACCCGCTTGGTTCGTGCTGGACGCCGTCCAAGTCGTATTGTCCTCAAAGTCAGACCAAGCGATCTTGCGTGGGTCGCCGCCAGCGCCGAGGGCAAACAGGAAGCGGTTCTCCGTCACCACTAGGCCGAGGTTGTCCACGGGAGCATTGGCCACGGCGGCCGCAGGCACCAGCGGATCAAGCTGCCACTCGTAAATTTTACCGTCAGTCGGCGCGCAGGCGACCATATACTGGCCCCATGTGTCCAGCGACCACGTCGTGGCCTCAGAGTAGTTACCCGTGTCTGGGCGGGACTGCCCGTAGAAGCTAGTCCCGAAGGGGCCGCCGCCGTAGCCCGTATTGACTGCTGCGTCACGCAGGCCGGCCGTGTAGCCTGCTGGTGTGATCTCCATGGTCATGCCCGTAGCCGTCGTCGCGTAAAGCGCGTCATAGCTGCCGGCCGCAATCCAGCGCGTTGTGTTGGTGTCCCAAGCGATCATGCCGCGAGGCGGAGACGTGTAGACAGACGCCCCGACGCGATCAACCCAGCCGGCGACGGGACGAAGGCTGCCCTCGTGCCAGCGCACAAGGCTGCCGTCGCGCCAGCGGCCCTCGCTCTCAAGATCGGTGCCGTGATTCATGAAGCCCGGGGGTGGCTTGATCTCTACTAATGGCATTCAGTCGCCCCCTTAAAGTTAAACAACATATGTCCCACCCGACGTGAAGTTAGTCCAAGCGCCACCGTCCTTACGGATACGGGCGTATCCGTTTGCACCTGCACCACCGGGGTTTGCGCCGTTGCCATCATCAAGACCTCTAGTGCCAATGCTAACAACAAGCTGTGTACCGGGGAGGAGAAGCCATGTACCTGTCAGGTATGTGCCAGCCTGCCCACTGCCGCCTGCGCCGCCAGAAGAATCATTCGAACCAGAGTAGTCGCCGCCGCCGCCGCCGCCGCCTGCGCCGTAAGACGCTGATGGGGCCGCACCGCCGGGAGAGTATGTCTCAGAGTAATACGATGGCCCAGCAATGCCGCCAGCGCCATATACAGTCCCAATGCCATTTCTGTTGGGGGCTGGGGAATACCCAGGGTTAATGTATGCATCAAGCCCGCCAAGGCCCCCCGCCGCTGTGAGGTTGGTGATGGCTGCACTTGTAATACTAGACGACCCACCAGAAGGCGCTCGTGTGCTGGCGTAACTGTTAAAGTTGCCGTGGCCACCAGCGCCGCCAGCGCCGATTAGCTGATACTCGACTACGAGCGCTCCAACAGCCCCATAAAAGTTAGATACACTGATAGTGCCAGATGTTGGCACGTTGGTGTTGTTGGCTGTCGTATACGGGCCATTGCGGTAATACTCGCTCAAGCTCGCTGGATTTGACCCGCCGAGCTCAGTCTGGATGTTCCCGATGGAGAGTGGTCCAGTGGAGGGCAAAGTCATTTAGACACTCCCGTAGGCGGTGACGTTTCCGGTGACGGTTAAATTACCCGACGTGTCCAGCTTGGCCTTACCAACACCGCCATACTTGATGACCAGATCGTTGCCAGACAGCGCAAACGACCACGTTGACGCCGCGCCAGTCAGGTTGATGCTGGTGGCGATGGACGCCGCAGTGTTGGCGGCCTTTGCGTTCAACTGCGTCTGGATCGGCGACGTGACGCCGTCAACGTGATTCAACTCTGCCGTCGTGGCCGTGATCCCGTCCAACACCGCCAGCTCCGCGCTGTCCAGCGTGCCAATAAAGTTGCCGAGCGCCGTCCAGTTGGCGTTCAAGGTCGTCCCCCAAGTATCCTCGGAGCCACCGACGGTGGGGTTGCTGTATGTGAAGGCTGTCATTGTCTGCTCCAATGTGTTGAGCGCATATTGTCATTTTTGGCGTGGAAAAGCAACCGCGGCGCTAGAACGCTTTCACCTCACCCAATGTCCCATCAACCACAGCCTGAGCCGCAGCACGTTCCTCCGTGTCAGCGACTATGATCGGGTTAGGTATTACCTCAAGAGTAGGTTCGACCATTGGGTCATCAGCCCACACTAGCTGCTCCACTGTGGCTTCCAGTGGCTCTACAGCGGACTGCACAAGCACACTCTCCACGACCTCATTGCCTTCCTCGTCATACTCACCAGTTGGCTGGTCTTCCCATACTTCAGGACGACCATCAGCTAGGACGTAACGATCCAGCCTTGCTACGGCATTGCCGTATTCTTGAAGCTGCCAGTTGAACGTGTTGTTGGCTACGTTCTCATCGTGATCTGCTGAGAAGGAAGTCATGAAGGCATCGAAGGCACCGTCAGATATGCGGATGGACCTCTCACGGGCTTGGTCAGACCAGACCCGCTTGATGTGTTTCTGCGCACGTCGCTCAAGTTGAACTGGTGTCAGAGGCAGGTCGCCTTTAGTTACAAAGTGGCTCATGCTTTTACTCCGATCACGCAGGTTTGAGTTGTGGCAGAGGGGGCTACAGTAGGCTTAACGTAGTAGTCGAAGCCATCGTAGACCACCTCGTAGTCGTGGGCTACACCCTCACGCTGCAACAGGCCATCCTCGTAGAAGTCTTTGGGTTTCCAGCCTTTGGGAATGGTGTGGATTACGTCATCGTTGGCATCGACTTCGAAGACTGAGACGTTGTCGAAACTAACAGTGCTTGCTAAAGAGCCACGTCCCTCCGTGTGAAGGTAGGTCGTGGTGGTAGTCGCAACGAAAGTCCCCGATAGAGTTTCAACAGTTGTACCTGATACTTGAAGCAGAGTGCCTGAACCAAGAGATGGCCCAATATAAAACTTGGGATTTGTAGCACCACCAGTAAGGGCAGTGACCTCTACCTGAACAGAGTAAGTCTTACCCACTTCAGTTGAAAAGGATGTGTAAGCAGTGGACGCAGCGCCAGAAACTAACTCTTGTACTAAAACTCCGCCAGCGGCTGAGATTGACGTGGCGGCACTAAAAGCAGTCCACCCACTCGTACCAGCATCAAACCCACCATTCTCCACCAGCCCATCAAAGTAAAACTGCTGCTCTTGGTAGCCCCCCTGATTTCTCAGGGAAGCCAGTTCTTCACGCAGGTTGACTGCGGGTTTCTCAATATAAACAGTCATGATTTACTCCTCGACCACTAGGCCATTGCTGGCACTGATTGCAGTACCGACTGCGGTTGTTGTGTTGGACACTCGACGCAAACCTTGGAAGACTGAACGTCCACCGCTGGTTCCGACGTGCAGCAGGCCAGTGGCATCGTCGTGAGCCAAGGCTGTGACTGCATCAGACGTGCCGTACAGGGTTGCCTGTGCATTCTCTTGGAACAGAACCTTCTCGTCGTTGTAGATTTTGGCAATCTGTGCGGCTGTGGGTGCTGTGGCTGAGATGCGGAGGAGTGACAGCTTGGCAGAGGTAAGAGGGTTCAAACCAGTAGTGTTAGTGCCAATTAGTAGAGTTGGAGTTGTTGCTAAACTTAAATCGTCTGACATTGCTGCGGAATTGGCAAAATCACCGTTTATGTATATCTCAACAACACCGCTACGCCTTAATACTACAAACTGGTTATTACCGCTCAAAAGGCCGATGCCACTATCTACAGCACCACTGGTGCCTAAGATCACAGACAGTTTAGCTGTCCCGTTTGAGCCATAGATATATAATTGACCCGCACTAGCACCAGAATATCTGTGTAATATAGCATCACCAGAGATTGTCCCATTCACCCATCCCATCACGCAGAAGTCACCCGTCCCGAAGTCGAGGTCACTGTTATACGGCTGCTCAAGGTAGTTGCTGGCAGAGAAGCCAGAGTAGGCCACCAGATCAGCGCCAGTAGCTACAGGGCTGCGGGTTACAGTGCCGTTGATGTTGAGGGGCTTGTTGTTCACGCTGCGGTCTGCGTCTGCGAGTTGGACGGAGATGTTGTCCCACAATGAGTAATCCCCTGTCGTCCCAAGGTTTCCTACAGTTACATAACAAACCGAACCAGTTGCGACAAAAGTAGTAGTTATGGTTCCCGTTGTTCCAGCGCCGGTGTTTTTAGAACCGTTCAGATAATGAGACCCATTAAGCGTTGTTCCTACTCTAAGAGCATAGGAAGTATTAGTTATGAAATTCACATCCACACTAAATGTATAAACGCTACCAGAAACAGTGGAGAACGACTGGTATGCCGTCCCGTTAACACCAGTGTTTAAGACCTTAAGTTGGTTCGTATCAACAGACAGAGTTGAGCCACCGCTAGTGAGACTGCCAGCAGTCCACCCGCTTACATCAGTATCAAACGTGCCATTCGTAACCAACTCGACACCACCCACCAAGTCAGTGTCGTCGGTGTCAGACAGGAAGGCACCCTTGATGTCGCCGTTCATCCAGCCTGTGTTGTATTTACTTGTTATATTACTAGACATCCCATTAGATGGCGTTACTTTGTCATATTTTATGACGCTTAATCCAGAATTTCCCGTCAAAGATATGGCTAACCTATCAGATAAGTTAGTCACACCCGTCGCAGAGGTATAAGTCGTCGCATTTCTTGAGAGTTTTAGATCGGTAGGTGCAGACAAGTAAAATGAATACTGCTCATCTGCATTTGCTGTAGTTCCTACTTTTGTGTTTAATGTCAGTATGTTATCTGCTGATGGAATTGTATAAAACACATAAAACTGATTATAACTGAAACTAGAAGTTGGGTGACCAAGCGTTAAAGTTAACGCCCCTGTTTCAGAAAATGTTACATCTGAACTAGAGGTATATGAACTATGGCTGGCGGTAATATCAACAACAGTCCCATCATCCTTGATAACACTCACGCCACCCTCAGTCGCCACTGCAATCGTAGGCACAGGAAGCCCAGTAGCTGCATCAATAGGGGCGTTGGGTAGCACGGTCATGGCTACATCGTTGACTGTATTTTTTACGATAGCGTACCCCGACACCACAGGTGATGGGTTACTTGTTAAGTTTCGGTCTTTTATACTAGTCGCTACTAATCTGCCGCTACCACCATACGCAGAGTATAATTTAGCTGTTTCAGATATAAAATCTATTAGCGATGCTCCTCCTAGTGACGCATTGCCAAAGCCAATAAGCATCTTGCCATCTGTAGCTGAAACACTTGATGCTACACTATATAGGACAGCATAGGATGACGTAACCCAAGAAGCACCGACACCCCCAGTGAAAACCATCCACATCGGCAGACTTGGATCATCACCATCGTAGATCGTGACCTTAGCAGCTTCAGCCACAATCACAGCAACAGCAGGGAACTCACGACGAGAACCACGAGTAGCAGTGTTCAAGGCCTCCTGATACCAGCTTGTGCCTTGTGTGCGCTTACGCCATGCACCGCCGTCACTGTCCTTCGAGGTATCATAGACGAACACGTCAACGGCTGTGACAGCCTTGGTAGCTGCAATGGCTGACAGGTCTAAGCCAGTGAGGGCTGCGGCAGTGTTGGTTGCCGATGTAGCAGCAGCTTCAGCGGCCAGCTTGTGTAGGCTTGCAGTGTCACGGTAGCCCAGCGCCTGAGTGGCAGCAGCTTGAGCTTCAGCAACATCTGCACTTGTCTGCACCAGATCAGCCGCTGTCGCCGCTGCGTCAAGACCTGTTTGAACACGATCTGCTGCTGTAGCAGCTTCACTGCCAGCAATAGATACAACATCAGCCGCTGTGGCAATTACATCAAGACCTGTTTGAACCCGATCTGCTGCCGTAGCAGTTGCGTTAGCCGCTGTCGTTACGACATCAGCGCTTGTTGATGCAGCATTGCCAGCAACTACAATTCTATCTGCCGCAACCTGTGCTGCGTCTATCGCCGCCTGAGTGGCAGCAGAGTCGGCGGTAGCAGCATCTTCCGCAGCCGTAGCAGCGGAGGCGCTTGCAGAGGCGACAGAACCCTCAATGCTAACAAGCGCGTCAATCTCGGCGGCAACTGTGTTAACGCTGCTGAGTGATCCGACAACAGTCAAAATATCACCAGACGCCCCGGCGACGGAAGTCACGTCCGCAGAAATGCCAGCAACAGTCTGCACGCTTGACGTAATGGCCGCCAGAGTGTTGATCTCGCTGCTGTCACCAGCAACAATTGGAATCTGGGCAGACATCCCGGCGACTGAGCCAACGTTCAAAAGGTTGTTGCCGGAGGTGATCTCAAGGATGTCATCACGCGCACCCGCAACCGCAGTCACGCTGGCCGCGATCCCCGCGACGGTGCCGATGTCGGCTGCGTCAGCGACTACGGCTGAAATGTCAGCAGACAGCGCGTTGACGGCGGTAATGGCAGGCAAATTGCCGGCAACGCTGTTTACGCCTGCAATACTGCCGGCAACGGTGCCAATGTCGGTTGCGTCGGCCAGCACGCTCGTGATGTTGGCACCCATGCCTGCAACTGTCGTGACGCTGCCAGAAATGCCAGCCACGGACGTTACGTCGGCGGAGATGCCCGCCACCGTGCCTACGTTAGCCAGCCCGGCGGCGACTGTAGTCACGTCAGCCAACCCACCGGCGACTGTGTTGACCGGGCCAATGCTCGCCCCCACCGCGTTCACGTTAGAGATGGAGCCGGCGACTGTTGCTATATTAGGGTTGGCGACGGAGGCGGCTGCGGCGACGGCGCTTGCCTCTGCCTGCCCAGCAAACCCGCTCGACTGCGTGCTAGACGCTGACGACGCAGAAGCAGACGCAGCGGATGCGTTTGCGGAGATGCTGGAGGCTGCGGCAGACGCGGCGGCGGCTTCAGCCTCAAGTGCAGCAGCTTCGGCGTATGAAAGGACTGTGTCGCTGTCAGAGCCGCTATCCATGCCCGCCGTCTGCGTCCAAGTTGTTGTCGTCATGTTTTGATCCTCATGCGTAATGGTCCGCTAAAGCGGGCTGCGTCGCTGTCTCGTTGGAGCGCCTGCACCGCATTTGAATACAGGCTGCCCCACGTCGATACCTTTGCGTCATCGCTCAAGTATGGAGCCGATTGCAGCAGGCTGCCGTAAAGCAAAATGTCGGGGTGATTGGTCAGCAGCCAGTTCGTCGGTGCTGCGTCGGATAGGGCGGGTGTGCGACCATAATAGACCAGATCAACGTCGTAACCAGTGTCGGGCGCCGGGTAGACCTCAATGCGGCCAGCCTCGTGCCGAAAGTATGCAGGCTTGCCAGTCGCGCCGCGCTGCGCAAGGTCGGCCATGTCGGTGACGCCAATTTGCTTGATTTCCCCACCCGTCGCGTGGCGCAGCGAGATCGTGGCCAGCCAGTCGTCGGGGAGAAACTCGTAACCCTCGTCAATCGTAGTCTGAACTTTGCGCTCCATCAACCAGTGCCGCACGCTGCGAGCAATGTCAGCCTCCGCCAGCGAGATGAAGCTGGGGATGACCGCCGTGAGGTCGTCGCGCAGGAGCCAGTCGGCGATTGTTGCCTTTAGCTCGGTGTAGGTTGTGATTGGCATTTAGTATTGCTCCTTCGCAATGCTTTCTATATCATTTATGGGTGAGCCAACGAAAGGAGAGCCACGATGAGAATATGGACAGGACGTGCGCCAAGTTGGGTGCAGCAGAAGGGCTATGGGACGCCTAGACAGTTTACGCGCCATTCTTCTGTGACCCCTCTTGCATCGCGGGAGAATATACCACAAACGCCGCAATCGCTGGAAGAACCACACCAGCCCCAACAGCCGTCCGAAGACGGCCCAAAAAGCCCGGGCCTTCGCCGATGATTCTGCGGGCATTCTGAACGTCCTCGCGTGTTCCGCCAAGGCGGGCCGCGAGGCTTTCGTCCAATTCCAACTTATTCAACGCCACTTCAGCGATGTATGGGTTGTTATCAATAGCCTTGCGAGTGCCTGCTGGCAGCGCGTCCATCGCGTCCAAGTATTGACGCGTTACGGCACCAGACCCCTGATCAGCGCCCATTTCAAACATGGACTGATAGCCGCTGCTCACTGATGCCCGCTGCACGTCGTCAAATATAGCAATGCCCTCTAACTCCTTTGCCATCTTCTTAAACTGCGCAGCCTTCATTGCCGGGCGTGGCGGACCGTAGACGTTTGCGTCGTCGAAGCTAGTCATCAGTAGGCCGCTTCTGTTGTCCACGACATCAGGCAGGCCATATCTACCGCTGATTTCACGCGCCTGCTGCACCTGCTCCGGGGACAATAGCCCTCCGCCACGCACGCTTGCGGCAACAGAAGGTGACCCTCCCGTCTTGTTGCCCATCACCGGCTTATTCCATGCCCCAGCGCCTTGGACGTCTATATAAGCGCGGGTGGCTTCGTTTCCATCCAAAATTGTAGCACTGGCGGCGTCGATGCCCCGCTTACCTGACTCTCCCTCAAAGGCGACAAGCGGTCTTGCGACCTCTGCGCGGTTGAACTCCGTCACCCCATTTGGCGGCGTGTAAATACCCTGTGCTTGAACAGTGGGCAGCGTTCTGATGGCCTCACCAGTGTCACCTAATCGCGTCCCAGCATAGAGAGCGTCACGCCCACCGGGGGCCGTCGCCCAAGATGCACGCGGGTCGGCGGAATATCTTGCAGCGGCAGCCGGGTCCGACAAAAGCCCCGGTAGATGCCCCGCGTCAACATATGGCTGGACCTCATACGTCGCGTTGGCAGTGTGCTTCGGGTAAAAATCGCCAATCGTGTTATTTGCGAAATTAAACGCCTCTCTGTCAATCGCCGCCTCAAGCTGCTCTGGTGTTGGGCTTGTTATACCCGCATCCGCCAGTCTTGCCTTTGCTGCTGCGGTGTATGACGGCAGGCGGCGCCCGCGATAGTCGTCAGCCTTCTGCGCCACCCAAGGCGCGGCCTGCGTCTGCGGCCCTGTCCAGTCCGATCTGCCGCCGAGATTAGCCGCACTGGCACGATCTGCGGCTAGTGCCGTCTCATAATCAGACCAGACGTGGCTGGGGCCACCCAATGCGCCTGCTTGTGGTGATCCGTCTACTTCTGTGAAGCCGAGGCTGCGAGCGTGCCTGTAGTCATTCACGCCTGTGGCAACATCACCCAACATGGTGTTGTTTGGATTGATGCGCTTTGCGTATTCGCCTGTTTTCTCGCCAAGCTGAAACAGCGATGGGTCGTTGGCCGCAATAGCCCGCATCGTTGCCGCTTGCTGTGCCGGTCGCGCAGCTTTTACTGGCTGACCATCGTAGGCAATGGCTGAGTTTGTGTCGCGTAAGGAAAATTGCAATTCAGAGTCAGGTGACACCCCCGCGGAATATTGCCCCTCTTTGTTCGCCATCCACGTATTGTCGATTTCGTTGCCACCCGTCACGCGGGTGATGTCATCGTTGTATCGCTTGTACCAATCGCCAGCCTCTGCGCCTCTTGCGATTTGGCTATCTAGGAAATCACGCTGGGCAATCAAATCCTCCATGCCCCGGAAGTTGCGAGGCCCGCCGATAAATGCGCCTTCTGTCCCCTTGCCTGCTGGCATGATGTGCGGCTCCTGTCGAGCCAAGGCAATAGCATCTTCGGTCGGCATCTGCCTGAGTGATGGAACCTCAGTCATTTTGCGCGGCATTGGCACGGTTTCGCCGGATGGGAGGCGCAAGGTGCCAGCCTGTGGCCGCAAGCGAATATTTCCGCCCATAGAGCCAACTGCGTTCGGATCAATCTCAATTCTGCGCGCCAAATCGGCAGCGCCTCGGCCAGCATAGGCCAGCCCGTCTGCGCCTGCGTCAACAAGATCGTCCAACGCGTTCACGCCGCGACCAAGGCCAGCGCCTGCGTAAGCGTCACCGAAGCCCATGAAGTCACGCGCAAATGCAAGTTCGTTATTGTCTGCGCCACGGCCGCCAATGTCGGGCATAGCCTCAGACAGCAAACCCGCGCCGCCGCCGAGGCCCGCCAGTAGAGTGTTCAATCCCGCCGATCCGCCAGCCAACAGGCCGGAGCCACTTAGCCCAGCCTGCGACCAGTCAGCCTTCGCCTGCGACCAAGGTTCGCGCATCATCTCGGCGGCAGTGTCGCCGAACGTGTCAACCTGACCGGGGGCAGTGTAATTTGGGATGTCGTGTGGCAGCGGGAGCGCGTTGGATGCTGCGTAGGCGTTGGCCCGCGCCTGATCAGGAGATAGGCCGCGGTTGATGAAGTTCTGGTAAATTTGCTCCATCTATCGCGCTCCAACATAAGGCTGCGGGCGGTAGCCCGGCTGGATGCCCTGCTCCCGCATACGCCGCCACAAGTCGTAGAAGTCAGACAGCGGGTAGGTGGCGACGGACGAAGGTGCCGCGGAGGTGGCCGTGGAAGGCTGCGTAGAGGGCTGTGGCTGCATTTGTGGACTGTAGGGTGCCTGTGGCTGCATTGCGGGCTGTGAGGCAGCTTGTAGCGCCTCCATGTAGGACTGCATCGTGCCGCGATCCTGTGCGCCGGCTGGCTTCACGCCGAATAGGTTTAGCAGGCCGCTGTAGCCGCCAGCGCCTTGGAATTTGTCACCAGACGCGCCCATACCGCCGCCGTTAAACATATCTTGCAGGAAATTCGGCTTCTGCGACTGACGCGCCGCCATTTGCTGCATATCTGGTCGACCCTGTGGCCGCATTTGGCCCTCAGAGCCTCGACTGCCGCGAGGATCGGCCACCATGTTGGAGATTGAGCTGATAGGGCCGCCGCCGCTAAAGCTAGAGCCAGAGCTGCCAGCGCCTCCGCCGTCAAACATGTCGCCGACGCTGTCATAACCAAACATTAGGCTATCCCCTTCAAATTTCGCTTCAGGGGTTTGCCCCAAGTTGACATCTTGCCGCCATTCGCACTGATGGCATCAGAGGCCAGCGTGAGGCAGACGGCGTCGGCAAGGTCAGGAGAGGGTAGGCCGCGCTTTCGCATGTCGTCCTTGCTCTCAGCCTTCATCTTGCCACTGCTGACGAAACTATACCTGATTGAGGCCAACTCTGCAATAAGTTGCTCGTTTTTAGGCAGCTTGGAGCTGCGTTGTTCGAGCCAGCCGCGCATCTTAAACCACAACTCCGCCCGCAGGTTGATGTACGTGTCACCCATCGCCGGGCTTTCGGCCACATTCACGCCACGCACGGGCAAACTCAACTCGCGCAGTCGGTCAACTACGCCACCGCCCATGCCGATCACGTCAACCAGTATCTCACTCGGCCGCAAAGACAGAGGCAGGCCATCGTACTCTGCCTTCACGCGACCCACCGTCTGCATCAAGTCCAATCCCTGCCAACTGCTGACTTCGGTGATCACATTGCCCTTACGCTTGGCCAGCGCCGTCTTGTCCGAGCCAAATCGCGCCACGTCCAAGCCCCAGATGGCCTGCGCCTGCTCGTCAACCTCGATGTCGCGCTGGGTGGCGCTTTCAATCAGGTGGAACGGGATGATCGTGTCGTCATCGGCCAGCGGAAACTCGCCAAGCACACGGATGCGGAAGGCGTTGCTGTCTTCGCCGTAACGCAGGCGCATTTCGTCGACAAATTCGTCACTGACCAACGGGCTGTCCACGCACGACCAGCGCCGCGTCCAGTAGCTTCCCGCAAGTCGCGTCTGGCTCTCGTAGAACGTGCCGCTGGATCGCGTCGGGTTGGAAAGCAGGATCGTCGTCGCCGCGTGGCCAGACATCGAACCCGCAGCCGCCTCGAAGACCTTCTCAGGCACACCAGACGCCTCGTCGATGACCAGCAGCACGTTCTCACTGTGAACCCCAGCCAGCGCTTCCGGCGTCTCGGCCCGCGACGTCCGCGCAGAGATAAACGCCTCCGACGGGGCCGCCGTCAACTCAACCCGGTCAGACTTTACCGTCAACATCGGCTTCAACTGCGGCGGCAATTCGTTAATCCAACGCTTCAACTCCGCGAACAGCGCGTCAAACAACTGGCCGCTGGTGGGCGCCGTCACGACGACCTTGTTGGGGAACCGCAGCAGCACGTACCACAGCATGGCCCACGAAGCCGTCGTCGACTTACCAGTGCCGTGTCCAGAGCGCACAGACATCTTGCGCTCACCGCCAGCCAGTGCGTCCAGAAATTCAGCTTGGTACGGCAGTGGGGTAGCGCCGAGAACCTCTTTGACAAATTTAACGGGGTCGTCGCGGTATTCGCGGACAAAATCCTCTAGCGGGTTCGGTTCACTCATCGCTCACATCCTTGTAATCCGCGTCAATCGCCTGCTCTCGTGCGCGATCCTCCGCCTCAATTTCAGCCATCTGGCTGTTCACCTTTCGCAGCGCGTCCAAGTGCAGGTCGCCAATGCTCAGCGTCACGTTGGTCTGCGGCCGTGTGCCGTACTTGCCTTGGTTCAAGCTGCCAGCCATGAATTTGCGCCAGTTAACCTTCTCGCGTGTGGCGGCAATCTCGTTCGTCGTGCTGCTGCCGTCCAGCTTGTCCACCATCTCCAAACCCTGCTCGACCAATGCATCGGCAGCCTCCTCGCGTGCAGACGCCAATGCAACCTTGTATTCGGGGACTTCATTCAGGGAGCGGCTGATGTAGCTGCGCGAACACTCGTAACGCCGCGCCAGCTCTGCCACCGTCACACCAGACGCGATCTGGTCATACAGCCAGTCAACGCCCCCGTTGTCGGCGACTTCCTTCAGGATGCGTTTCTTCAGCGCCTTGCCAGCCATTTGTTTTCTCCAGTTTTCAAAATTTTACTGCGGGGGACGCGCAAAAGCAAGCGCGGGGGTGGGTGGGGGTCGTGTGTGTGGAAACATACATGCACAAGCACCGCCGAACTTCGAGGCATGGGGGGGGTCTGGAGCCGACGGGTAGGCAGAAGCGGTCCCATACGTTGGTTCGATGCCTACAGCAGGCACCCAACCACCCACAGATAACCCAATGAATACAACGGGTTGCATATCTGCACACATATCGGGACCGCTTTTGTGGACCGCTTTGCGATTAAGTCGGCACAGTTAACCGCAACGTCAGCAGGTGTGCAAAGGTGGACATGGTGCCGCATGAGGGCACCATCATGTTAGCTTAAACCATTGATAACGTTATACATTGTGCAGACACACGCAAACATATCCACCCTATTATACACCCTTTGGCAGATAGGTCAGCATTGTTGACCTATTGACTGCTTATTGAACAGCGTTCACGCGCATGTGCGCCTGTGCTGCGTCGTGTGCGTCGCGCAGCGCTTCCGTGCGCTCATGCACACTAGTGTTCAGATATCTTCGATTTCTGAATCATAGTCAGTCGGCGTTGGCGTGACCCACGTTGACCGCTTACCCATCGGCACCTCGGTAGACCCATCCATGACGTCAGTGAACTCTCGGCCCTCGTCAGCCAACAGGATCGGATCAACCTTCCGCACCTTCAGCAGGCGTGACGACGGCGCAGAGGTAAGCTCACGCGGCTTTGGCGGCAGCTCGAACGGCGGCACAGGCAACGTCACAGTCAATGCATCCGCCCCTTGTTCGCCAGCATGTCGGCAACGTGACCAGCGGCCTGCCCCAGCGCGACCAAGACCTCCGTCAGGTTCACATTCGCTTCCAGCATGTCTTCCACGATCTCCAGCAAGTAATCCACCGCGTCGTCGACAGTCTCCTCGTCGACCAGCGCCATATCCAACATCAGCGTTTTCTTCATCTGCCAGCCTGTTTAAAAAAATGGCCCCAGCTTTCGCCAGAGCCAAGTTGAGGTAGTGGGGTCGAGCGGCGGGAGTACACGCTCACGCACAAGTTAGCCGCACCGTTGCTACGGGTCAATGCCCGTCGTCGAGCAGCTTCACCTGAACCATTAAGTCAAAGTCGGCAGTCGCCGCCTTCATGTAAGCCGCGACGAGCCTTGGGTCACGCTCTAGCCTCAGATCGTCTATCCTCCGCACCGCTGCACCCATAAGGTCATCCGCAGACATCATCGACTGTCTGAATAGGGTTTCATATGTTACCGACATCTCGTCCATCCTTTTGCATTGCGCCACAAGTCTAACTGCCAGTTCACCTACAGGTCAATCACATCTTCAACCATAGGTCCAACCCGCGTGATCCTCGCGTCCGGGAACGAGTTGACCACCGCTTGCAGACTGTCAGAGCGCGAACTGAGAAGCGCGCACACGTCTGACACATGGTAGACCACCCATGACGGATGCTTACGCCTGACGCCCCCCAGATCGCCTGTGGCAAGCAAGCAGTAGACCGTGCCACCCCACTCAACCAAATGCCCGCCCACGGCCGGCGGCAGATGACCCGCAGCTCGCGCTGTGGCATCCATGACGGCGACGGCCTTCACCAGTGACGACGCGACGGATGCGGCCTCCTGATGCTTCTCCTCAACCATTGCCACGTC
>Ga0115546_1001139_pt1 | contig 16919 bp, 15 predicted proteins | sample COGITO_mtgs_1004_FD_87186 | JGI IMG/M metagenome (GOLD analysis project Ga0115546, IMG submission 87186) | Pelagic marine microbial communities from North Sea - COGITO_mtgs_100413 | ecosystem: Environmental > Aquatic > Marine > Epipelagic | place: Germany:Helgoland, sampling site Kabeltonne...
AGACCCTCTGATACCACCTCGTATTTTAATCGATCGTCGGTCATTATCTATTTCAGGGAATACTAAATTAATAGCGAGCATCGCTTTACTTTCAGGAATAGTAAAATCAATAGGTTGTTCAATAGCTTGAACTTCTATTCCCATTTCTTTTAATTTACGAATCATTACAAATGAATCTGTTACATTCCTGGAAAAGCGGTCCCAAGTTGTGACTAATAAATAATCAATGGTCTTCTTATTCTTCTTTGCGAATCTCAAAAAGTTTTGAAATTCAGGACGATTGAAGTTTTTAGCAGAGTGGTCCTCTTTATAATGTGCAACAACCTCAATATCCTTGCGTTTACAATAATTTGTTAGTTGCTCAAATTGAACACCCAAACTAAACCCTTTGGCTTGTTCGTCACTACTGACTCTTGACATGATTACAGCTCTTTTCATTGCTTAGGATTTTGAAAAGCTTCTAATTGAGCATTGGCAATGAGCTCAAAGAAAGCTTTGATTTGTTGTACTTCTTCGTTTGTTAGTTTTTCTTTTCTGTTTTTATTTAAAATGATCTTGCATTCATATTCTGATAACATGATGTTGATGTATGTACAATTCCTTTGCTTGTAACAATAGGACTGTAACGTATCAATTGATCTGAGGTATTCAGTATCATAATTTATATTTCTTTGTGTTTTCAAAATTAACTACACTCCCATCAACTGTTTGAATAACAATGGTTGAATAGTCTCTTTTTTGAATGTGTTCCATAATTCGGCTTTCTGCTGAAACTTGCTTTGTTGTTTTAATTTCTAAATGAGTTGGCTTGGATTGATTGAAACGAATTGTAATGGATTTTAACTCGTTATAATTCCGTCTTATCATTCTGAGTACTTTATCTTCTTCATCTGAAAGCATTGAAATTGACCTATTGTCAAATTGATGTGAATCACCATGAAGAAAAGGTTCAAATATTTTATAGAATGAAAAGCTGAAATGGTCTTTTTTAAATTTGTCAAGAAAAAAATAACTTTCATTGCTAGAATGAAACATTTCTAATAAATCATCTGAAAACAAAAAATAATCTGCAGGTACATCTATAAAAAAGAAAAAAGTATAGTTTTTTTTATGAGCGATTGTAGATAATATTAGCTTTTCAAGCTCAGTGATATAGCCTTCTTTGTGATTATCTGACGTTTGTAATGCTTTATTCTCTGCAATCCTTTGGTTATAATTGAGCTCGAAATGCAATTTTTGACCCAATTTGGCTCTAATTGCTCTTATGTCATCATAGGAAAAACCATATTTGTTTAAGGACTCAATCATCTTAATCCAAACATACTGCACAAAGCTTATCGCTGTTTTTTTATAGTCTGTTTTTAGGGTACTTAAACCAAGATCAATGTCCAATAAACCAAACCTCTCCCAGTTTAAAATCTCATAATATTGTACATCAACTTTTGTTTTTAAAAACAATGGTGTGCATATATAATTAATCAAACTATCGGGGTCTGATAACTCACCAAAATAAGGATCTAAAACAAATTTACTATCCATAAATACAAAGAAACAAAAAAGTTATATATAAATCGTTGTAATGGTACAACTTTCTCAAAATTAATAGATATATTGCACTTATCAATGGACTTCATCATACAAAGTCAATAGAGAATTATTAAAGGAAATAATTTTTATTTTTTGAAACAATCACGAAAAGTGAGTAAAAATAAAGACTTTGAGATATCCTTGAGTAAATACCAAGTCAACAGGCTGTAGATTAATAACTTAAATACAATAAAAACAATGGAAAACAATATGCATTACAGAAACGTGACCCTTAGTACAAGGGTCTCTGCTGCTCAAAAAGCTGAATATGTAAGACTCGCAGCAAAATATAACGTGAGTGTATCTGAATGGGCACTAACACTTATAGAACATCATAAAAATGATTATGGTACAATTGGAGAACCCACACCAAAAGAAGTAAAATTAGAAAGAGCTTTAGAGTTAAAAAATAAAGAAATTCAAAAGTTAAAAGCGCAGCGGGACACTACAGATGAGTACGCTTCCAATATGCAACAACGTTCTAACAAAGCCATTCACGACCGAGATGAATCTAATTACGCCTTAAAACAGGCATTGGTAGAAGTTGAGAAATATAAAAGTCACCTAAAAATTGCAGAGTCATTAATTGGAACAGAAAAAACCAAAAAAAACAAAAATAAATCTTTAATAACCCCGATATCTGTTGGTATGACTACTATTTTAGCAATTGTGATATTTGGCAGAAGATTTAGTTAAAAAGTAATCGAAAAATGAGATGTTTTTAGTTATATTGTGCCTACTATTTCAGTAACTATGAACCGTATCAAAGAAATACTCAAAGAGAAAGGTATTAAGCAAATTTGGCTTGCTGATAAACTTGGTAAGAGCTACAATATGGTAAATGGGTACGTGCAAAATAGACAGCAACCTCGTTTGGAAGTTCTGAATGATATCGCAGAAATCCTTGATGTAGACATAAAAGAATTGATTGTTTCGAATAAAGACTAAAGCTACCGAATGAACCAACAAGACATAAAAAACTTAGAAAAAGAGCTGTGGGATGCAGCAGATGAATTAAGAGGAAACTCTAAACTGACTGCAGGTGAATATAAAGACCCATTATTAGGTTTAGTATTGCTACGCTTTGCTCAAAACCGCTATGAAGACGCCAAAATACAAGTAGAAGAAAACCTATCTGTAAACCCTAGAACTGGTCAAAAACGAGAAGCGACTAAAGATGACTATGCAGCAGCAGGAGCGATCATGTTACCTGAAAAAGCGAAATATGATTACTTAGCCAACCTACCCGAAAGTGAAGACATAGCAGAGGCAATTAACAATGCCATGAAACTCATTGAAGCGGAGTATCCAGACTTATTAGGTATACTACCTAAAAGCTACCAAGAGTTTGATGAACAATTACTTCAAAACCTAGTACGGGTTTTTAATAAGGATGCAGTGCGAAATGCCAAAGGAGACGTCTTTGGTCGTATTTATGAATTCTTCTTGATGAAGTTCTCTATGCAGGGTGCAGGTGCACAGGAAGGTGGTGAGTTCTTTACACCTCCATCTTTGGTAAACCTGATTGTAAATTTCATACAACCCGATCATGGTATCATTCACGATCCTGCTTGTGGATCTGGAGGTATGTTTGTGCAAACGGCTCATTTTATTGAAGACCATGTACGTAAAGCTGGTAAAAAGCAAAGTGTAAATGAAGCGATTACCGTTTATGGTACAGAGCTAAAAAGCAACAATGCCAAATTAGCTAAAATGAACTTAGCTATTCATGGTATTGAAGGAAAAATAATTGAAGGAAACAGCTTTTACACCAACCCACATAATCTTACAGGTAAGTGTGATTTTGTGATGGCCAATCCTCCTTTTAACGTAGATAAGATAGATGCGAAGAATAAATTCTTAGCAGAAGATGAACGTTTGCCTTTTGGCGCTCCGCTCACAGGTAAAGGCACCATAAGTAATGGGAATTACCTGTTTATGCAGTATTTCTACAGCTATTTGAATGAAACAGGACGAGCTGGATTTGTAATGGCATCCTCTGCCACAGATGCAGGGCATGCTGAAAAGCTGATACGTCAAAAACTCATTGAAACAGGCCATATAGAATGTATTGTTGCTATTAGTAACAACTTCTTCTATACTCGTAGCTTACCTTGTCATTTGTGGTTTTTCAACAAAGGCAAGAAGAAGGAAAACCAAGATAAGATCTTGATGATTGATGCCCGAAATACCTACCGCAAGGTAACTTCTACCGTTAACGATTTCTCTGAAGAACAATTGGAAGGATTAACGGCTTTGATCAATGCTTTTAGAGGAGATGATTTAGGAGTTAGTAAAAATAACGCTTGGTTCAATGAGCACTTCCCTGAAGGTATTTACGAAGACAAAGAAGGCTTGTGTAAGGTAGCGGATATGGAAGAAATCATTGAGCAAGATTACAGCTTGACACCTGGTCGCTATGTAGGCGTGAGTATCGACATTGATATGGACTTTGATTACAAAGGACGAATTGCGGAAATACATAGTGAACTAGGGGGGCTTAATGAGAAAGCGAATACTTTGATGAACCAAATTCAATCAGTGGAATTATGATGGAGGGCTGGAAAGAAGTAAGGTTTGGTGATGTTGTTCAATTTCCACCAAAAATAAAAATGAAAAAAGGAGAAAACTACCCATTCATTCCAATGGAAAACTTGGATAGTGGGATTAAGTATGTTAAACCTATAATTGAAAAAGAATTGAAAGGAGGTGGAGCAAAATTTGAAGAAGGAGATACTTTATTTTCAAGAATTACACCTTGTTTACAGAATGGTAAAATAGCTCAAGCAAAAAATTTAGAGAATAAGCCAGGTTTTGGATCGACTGAGTATTTTGTTTTTCGAGGCATTGAAAATAAAACTGATACAGATTTTATCTATTACCTTTCTAAATCACAATGGTTTAAAGGAAATGCAGAAAACAGTATGGTTGGTTCTTCTGGAAGACAAAGAGCTGATGCTGGATTTGTTAGAAATCTAAAAATCAAACTCCCACCACTCCCAACTCAACGCAAAATAGCCTCTATCCTTTCTTCCTATGATGATTTGATGGAAAACAACCTTAAACGCATCAAGCTACTGGAAGAAAAAGCCCAACTCACATATGAGGAGTGGTTTGTACGCATGAAGTTTCCCAGGCATGAAACTACACCTATTGATGAGGTTACTGGTTTGCCTGAGGGGTGGAAAAAGATGCCATTAGGCGAATTTACAAAAGTTCTAAAGGGTAAAAATATTACTAAAAGCACTATACGAGAAGGAAATGTTCCAGTAGTTGCAGGAGGTCTTTCACCAGCATATTATCATGATACACCAAATACCAAGAATCCCGTTATTACGGTTAGTGCTTCTGGGGCTAATGCTGGTTTTACGAATATGTATTTAGAAGACGTTTGGGCTTCTGATTGTTCTTACATCGACAGAACAATGTGTGATAATTTATTCTTTGTTTATGCGCTAATGATTCAGAATCAACCTAAAATATATCATTTTCAAAAGGGTGCAGCACAACCACATGTGTACCCTAAAGATTTAGTAAGACTTGAGGCAGTAATTCCGACAGAAGACTTCCTTAGTAAGTTTAACAAAATTTCAATGGACATCTTTGACTCTATACGGTTGTTAACCAAGCAAAACCAATTCCTCAAAGAAGCTCGAGACATTCTCTTACCACGTTTAATGACAGGAATGATTGATGTGGAGCAAATGAATGTACAAACCCTTAAACCAACCAAGGCATAAAGAACTATGAGCTACGAATATTCTGAAGACGGACTAATAGAACAAGCTACCCAAGATGTATTGGAAGAATTGGGTTGGCAGGTAGTTACTGCTTGGCAAAACGAAAGCTTTGGTGAAGATGGGTTATTGGGTAGAGACAATAAGTCGGAGGTCATTCTGAGTCGTTACCTCTTACAGGCTCTAGAAAAACTCAATCCAGATTTACCTAAAACAGCTTATGAACAAGCTGTCGAGCAAATCAGTCAAAAAGTAGCTGATAAAACCTTAGGTCGCATCAATAAAGAAAAAAACGACCTGCTTAAAAATGGAGTGCCTGTAAGTTTCACCAACGACAAAGGAGAACTGGTTAAAAAGAAACTCAAAGTCTTCAATTTTAAGGAATATAAAGACAATCATTTCCTAGCCGTTCGGCAGTTGGAAGTTGTTGGAGAACTTTACAACCGTAGACCAGATGTAGTTGGCTTTGTAAACGGAATTCCATTGGTGTTTTTTGAGCTCAAAGCCCATCATACCGATTTACGAAATGCCTATACCGACAACCTTAAAGATTACAAAGATACCATACCGCATATTTTCCATAGCAATGCTTTTGTCATTTTAAGCAATGGCACAGATGCCAAAGTTGGAACAGTTACCAGCCCATATAAATTCTTCCTCGATTGGAAACGTATTGAAGAAGATGAAGAAGGCGTGGTTAGTTTAGATACCATGTTGCGTGGTACCTGTGCTCCACACCGATTGATGGATTTGTTTGAAAACTTCTTGTTGTTTGATGAATCTAGAGGTGATGTAGTCAAACTAATGGCTAAAAACCACCAGTACATTGGGGTAAATAAAGTATTGGAAAATGTAAAAAACATAGGAGACCTCAAAGGAAAACTGGGAGTGTATTGGCATACCCAAGGAAGTGGAAAGTCCTACTCCATGGTGTTTTTATGCGAAAAAATTCACCGTAAATTAGGTGGAGCTTATACCTTCCTTATTGCGGTTGATAGAACTGAATTAGAAAATCAATTATACGATACTTTCTCGGGTGTTGGAGTAGTCAATGACAAACATGTAGTCGCTGGTAAAAAATCAGGTATTACAGGTAGAGAGCATTTGCGTGAATTACTTTCAGAAAATCACCGCTATGTGTTTACCCTCATTCATAAATTCTCTATCGACCCTGAAAAAGAATCAGAATATCCACTCATTACAGATCGTAAAAACATCATTGTAATATCAGATGAAGCTCACCGTACACAAGGCGGTAGCTATGCACGTAACATGCGTTTTCATGGTTTACCCAATGCCTCATACTTAGGATTCACAGGAACTCCAATTATCAAAGACGAAGAAGAACTGACTAAGAACATATTTGGTGAATACGTTTCTGTTTATGATTTCAAACGAGCCATTGAGGATGAAGCCACGCTTCCTCTGCGTTATATCAATAAAGGCGAAAAGCTAGACATTGAAAATCCAGCATTGGATGAGCGCATGGCTGAAATCTTGGAAGATGAAAATCTAGACGAAGACCAACAAAAGAAACTGGCGTATCTCTTCCAAAAGAATTATCCTATACTCACATCAGAACCTCGTTTAGATGCCATTGCAAAAGATTTGGTTTGGCACTTTAACGAAAGAGGTTATCAAGGAAAAGCCATGTATGTGGCCTTAGACAAACCAACGGCAGTTCGCATGCACAAGTTGGTGATGAAATACTGGCCTGAGTATTTAAAAGAATTAGAAGATCGTATCAAAAATGCAACAGACCAACAGCAGGCTCAAGAGCTGCAACGTAAATACGACAAGGTAGCCGAAACAGAAGTTTGTGTAGTGGTAAGTGGTGAACAGAATGAAGTAGACAAATTCCGTAAAATGGATTTGGATATTGAAATGCACCGCAAGAAAATGGTGGAGCGTAATCTTGAAAAAGAATTTAAAGATGAAGACAATCCATTTCGTTTTGCCATTGTCTGTGCCATGTGGATTACAGGTTTTGATGCGCCATGTGTTTCAACCGTATATCTAGACAAACCAATCAAAGGACATACATTGATGCAAACAATAGCTCGTGCAAACCGTGTGTATGATGATGAAAAGGAAAACGGACTTATTGTCGATTACGGAAACGTCTATGAGCAATTGGAAAAAGCCTATTCCGTATATGGTGAAGGCACCAAAGGTCAAGGTGGTGGCAAAGGAGAAGGAAAGCCCGTTGAGCAATTATCCGAGCTTGAAGGTGAATTAAAAAAAGCCATTCAAGAAGTCAAAGACTATTTGAAATCTGTCAGCTTCAATTTAACTGATTTAAAAAACGCCAAACCCATGGAGAAAATCGGAAAGCTCAAAGAAGCTGCCGATTGTGTCTGCTTGAACGAGACCACCCGAACCTCTTTTGAAATCATGGCTCGTAATGTTTTTAGAAAATATAAAGCCTTATATCCAGAGGAACAGATAAAACCACACATCAAAGATTTTAACGCCATTGAAGCCATTTACAATCTGCTTAACCAGAATGTAAAAACAGCAGATGTGACCGAAATTATGATGGAACTTCAATCTTTGGTAAGTGACAGCGTAGTAGTTAAAGAAAATGAAGTTGCAGACAAAGAAGGTGTTTATGTAGACCTAAGTACTTTGGATTTTGACAAGCTTAAAGCTGCTTTTGCCAAAACACCTAGAAAAAACACCCTGACTTACAACTTGCAACAAGCCATTGAGAAAAAGCTACAGCAGATGTTAAAGGAGAATCCTTTGCGATTAGAATTCTATGAACGCTACAAGGAAATTATAGCAGATTACAATGCTGGAAAAACCTTAGAAAACACAGTAAAGGCTTTTGAGAATCTAAATGACTTCATCAAGGACTTAACCGTTGAAGAACAAAGAGCTGTTCGTGAGAATCTAGAAGACCAAGAGGCACTCGCAATTTTCGACTTGCTAAGGGAAGGAAAAGAACTTGAAGGGAAAGAATTGAAGCAGGTTAAAAAAGTAGCGAGAGAAACTTTAGATAAGTTAAAAACAGAGAAATTAAAAATAGAACGTTGGAGAGAAAGTCGACAAATTACCGCCCAAGTAAAAGGGGTGATTTACGATAACCTCTTATGGCTGCCAGAAGATGCATATACAGACGAAGATGTGAGTTTAAAAACGATAAGTGTGTATCAGCACATTTACTCAAACTACTATGGAGGAGGGAAAAGTGTATATCAACAAGCTTCATAGCCAACGCAATATGAAAAAGACAAACTGACAATTAACAGAACAAGAAAAACATGTCAAATATAAAAACAACTGCAACATTTAATCTAAACAACCTGCTAAGTGATCTTGAGAGAGGGCGATTCGTTATTCCAGATTTTCAAAGAGAATTTGAATGGGAGGCATGGGATGTTAGGGATTTAATAAAATCTATTTTTCAAGATTATTATATTGGAACATTATTGCTGTGGGAAGTTAAAGATGACAATACAAAAACTTTAGCATGTGAGCCGATAAGAGGTAATAATACCAAAGGAAACGAAAATCATATAGTTTTAGATGGACAGCAACGACTTACAGCAATGTATACTGCATTTTTTAGTCCAGACATATCACTTTCTCATAAAAAATATAGAAAAGCTACATTTTATGTAGACATACAGAAATTAGAATCTGAATTTGAAGATGAGGCATTCTTTTACTTTTTTGGTAATAAAAAAGAAAAATATTACTCCGACGAAATAAAACAGTTTAATGAACATGTATTTCCTTTAAAAATATTTGGAAATGGAGGTTTTGAAATTATATCATGGATAAATCGATACAAATCGTATTGGCAAGAAAAATTAAATAATTGCGAGACAGATGAAGAAAAATTAAAAGTAGATGAAATCTTAAAGAATGCAGCAAGTTTTGAATACAGAATGAATGAGGTATTTAACAGGTATACTGTTGCATACATTTTATTAGATGGGAGTATTGATATTAAAAAAGTCTGTGAAATCTTTACTCAAATAAACTCAAAAGGCATTAAACTAGATATATTTGATTTACTTAATGCTATTTTAAAACCTCATGATGATTTAAGATTAAAAGAATTATGGAGGGAGAATTCACATTTAATAACATATTCTGAGGATCAAAAACTAAAGGTTTATGTTTTACAAATCATGTCTATATGGCTGCAAAATTATTGTGCTCCAAAATATTTGTATTATTTAGTTCCAAATTCCAAAAAAGTCATACGCCACAAAGATGGTACTAGAGAAGAAACAAGGCTAATTAAAAGTAGTGAAGAATTCAAGAATCATTGGCACAAAGCATTTAAGGCATTAAATAAAGGTTTTAAAATTTTAAGTAACTCTAAAGATTATGGCGCTATAAACTCTAGATTTCTTCCTTACTTGACATTAACTCCCTTATTTTCTGCAATAAATTACCTAATAGACAATAAACAAGAAATAAATAAGCAAGATGCAAAACAAAAATTAAAACTTTTTTATTGGGCTAATATATTTACACAAAATTATTCTGGATCTACAGAAAGTAAATCAGCAAGAGATTATGTACTACTTCAAAACTGGTTTAATAATAATGATAAAGAACCCGAAGTTATTCAAGATTTTAAAAGACGTTATAAAGACCTAAATCTAATTAATGAAAAATCACAAGGATCATCAATTTACAAAGCAATCCTAAATCTAATTGTTTTAAATAATAGCAGAGATTTTATTTCATACGATTTACCTGATTATTCAGAACTTGATGATCACCATATTGTTCCAAATAGTTGGGGGAAGAAAAATAATATAGAAAATATTAATTCCATATTAAATAGAACATTAATCACCTCAGTAAGTAATAGGAAAGTTATCAGAGATAGGTTGCCAAATGAGTATTTAAAAGAAATGATTGAAACTCAAGGTGAATCAGAAACAATTGATTTACTTAAAGGGCATTTTATCAATGAGAAAGCTCTTAATATCTTATTAAGAACTCCATTTACTGAAAAAGATTTTAATGAATTTGTTGATGTTAGAAAAAATGAACTCATAAAAGGAATTGAAAATATTATAATTAAAAATGAAGTTAAAATTGAGACTCCAAAAGCAGATGCCATTAGAGCAGAATTGGGAAGTCTTGAAAGAAAATTAAGATTATTAGTCAATAATAAACTAACTGAAATATCTAAGGAGCCCTACAAGGATTTTATTAATGATAAATTAAAAGAGGAAATAGATAGAAAGATTTTTTCTGAAATGAAGAAATCACCTCATTTGACATTTTCAGATTTTGAATCTTTTGAAAAGAAATTAGAAAAACTAACATTTGGTGAATTAGTCAATATAATTTTTAGTAAAAAGGGATGGAATGCTTTTGAGATAATATTTAAAGATAAAAATCAATTAATAAAACGAGTAGATCAACTTATACCCTTTAGAAATAAATTTGCACACAATAACGATGCATCAATAGTTGAGCTTCATGACGCCAAAGCTTCATTAGATTGGTTTAGCTTAATAATTGAGTGAAAGATAGAATATCCTGTCTAAAATAGTTCGATTTCGCTCCCTTTGGCTCCGCTTTTTGTCTTTAAGAATAATTTTTTATTTTAGATAATAATTTTACTTTAGTTTTTGATTTAAAGGTAAGGTATAGGGCTTTGTATACTGGTCAATCCGTGTATGAAGAATACTGCAGACGTGCATAAAGGTTCGACTCCTTTACTTACCACTATCATTATTCGGAATAATTTTTTCTAAAAACACCTGTATATGATCAAACAGTTATGAATTTTCATTTAGAATGACTAGTTAAAGTTGATATCCATCAAAATATAACAAAAGATAATATTTAAAATTTAAAGATAAAATGAAGTACAGAGGGTCAATATCTGGGCTAGTAAGATTCGCTAAGAATGCAGGTAAAACACACTATACGAGTTTATTAAAAAGGCAAAATGAAAAAAATGGTACTTCTATAAGTTTTGGTCAAGTCATAAATATTAAAAATATTATTGCTAACGCAACCGATAATGAATTATTCAACAAAGATGGTACTGAAAAAAGAATCTTTACGGATCGAATATTAATATTTACAATAAGTAGAATGATAAAAAAAGAAAAAGAAAAATTAAAAAGTATTAATTCTCCATCCACGAGTTCAAAATCTATTTGGACTGTTCGAAAATAATTCCAAATCCTCCCCGAAATAGTTCGATTTCATTCCTGTGGGCTCCACTTTTTATTCTCAAGAATAACTCTTTATTTATGGGAATACTTATTTAATTATATTTGAGCTTTGTTAACAACGCTAATTAAAATTCCGAAACTGAATGTATAAAACAATATTTGAGATTACCAAAATGGATTGTCCGTCCGAGGAAAATCTAATCCGAATGAAATTGGAAGGTATTTCAAGTATTGCGAATTTGGTTTTTGACATACCAAATCGAAAATTGACCGTCTTTTACAACGGAGAAATTGATAAAATCGAAAAGTCCGTTTTCGAACTGAATTTAGGGGGAAAGAAAATCTCGACTGAACAAACCGACAAAACAGAGTTTAGTGAAAATTCAAATCAGAAAAAACTACTCTGGACAGTTCTCGGAATAAATTTCACTTTTTTCCTAATCGAAATGACAACTGGAATAATCTCAAAATCAATGGGATTAGTTGCCGACAGTTTGGATATGCTTGCCGACAGCTTTGTTTACGGAATTAGTTTGTTTGCGGTTGGCGGAACTTTGACAAGAAAAAAACAAATTGCAAAACTCGCTGGATATTTTCAAATAACACTTGCAATTATTGGATTTATAGAAGTATTGAGAAGATTTTTTGGAGATGAAAAACTTCCCGACTTTTGGACAATGATTATTATTTCGATTTTTGCACTTATTGCAAACGGAATTTGTCTATATATTTTACAAAACTCAAAAAGTAAAAAAGAAGCTCATATGAAAGCAAGTATGATTTTCACTTCTAACGATGTGATTATTAATTTAGGAATAATAGTGGCTGGGCTTTTGGTAAATTGGCTGAATTCAAGCAAACCTGATTTGATTATCGGAACAATCGTTTTTGTATTGGTAATTCAAGGAGCATTTCGAATACTAAAGTTGAGTAAATAAAAATTAAATACTAATCAAACAATTGCATAAAAACTCCTACTCAATCCAATTCAAATTAATCAAATCCTCTACAAAATAGTTCGACTTTACTCCCTTTGACTCCAAAATTATTTTAGAAAATAACTTTATATTTTTAAAGATAATTTCAAATGTTTTATAAATATTTCTCAAATAGACAATATAATGAGATATAAAAAATATTTACTACATTTATGTGATTTATTAAATTTGATGTGAAGACTTACATTAATAACTGTTTATGATGTTTCTAGAAAAATTAAGAGCTGTAATAGAAGATACCTCAACAGTAAAGGGAAAAATATTTGACTATTTTATTCAGGCATTAATTTTGTTGTCACTCTTAGCGTTTACAATTGAGACTTTCCCAGACAACTCTAAAGTTACTATTGAGCTACTCAATACTTTTGAATTCTTGTGTGTTATAATATTTTCGATAGAATATTTATTAAGAGTTATTGTTTCAAAAAAACCCTTAAAATACATATTTAGCTTTTATGGGGTCATTGATTTTCTTGCTATTTTTCCGTTTTATCTAAAAAGTATATATGATTTAAGAGCACTCAGAGCATTTAGAATATTTAGAATATTTAGAGCTTTAAAATTAATTCGATATAATAGAGCTTTAAATAGATTTAATATTGCTTCAAAAATAGTTAAGGAGGAGCTTATTCTATTTTTAATCCTAACTAGTATATTTGTGTTTATAGCATCTGCTGGAATTTACTTTTTTGAAAATGAGGCTCAACCTGAAAATTTTAGTTCTGTGATTCATAGTGGCTGGTGGGCAATTGTTACTTTAACTACAGTTGGTTACGGAGATGTTTATCCAATTACTGTAGGAGGCAAAATATTTACCACCTTTATTGTTCTAATTGGCGTTGGTATTGTCACTATTCCTGCGGGTCTAGTTGCAAGTGCTTTGTCAAAAGCAAGAGAAATTGAAGCTAAAGAAATTAAAAATAAATAATAATTTAAAAACGAAATATTATGAATTTAAAAAATGAAAAAACAGAAATACCCTGTCCAGGAGGAGGAAGAGCTATTAAAACTACTTACGGGGATTTAGCAAGAAAAAGTTCTTTAAAATCAAGTAAAGGTCATGAATATAAGTTTAAATCAAGTGATCAAAGCAAACTTAAAAGAGCTATGGATAAATTAGAAAGATTACAAAAAGATTTTGAAAGGGATATAGAAAGAGCACAAAAAGAATTTGGCGAAAGTTTAAATGATGTAATTGGCAATGCTGATTTAGTGCTTAAAAAATAATTATGGCATCAATCACAGACAAACCCATAGTAAACCTTGAACAAGACTCGTTAAATATTCAAAAATATGCTAATTCTCTTTCTAAATTTATAAGAAATAGTGATACACCAATAACTATAGGGCTTCAAGGTGAGTGGGGAACGGGAAAAACTTCCTTAATGTCTTTACTTCTTGAAAACTTTAATGAGGATGGAAAGGAAAGAGAAATTGCTACTTCCTGGGTTAATACCTGGGAGTATAGTTTATTTAAAGGAGCAAGCGAGACAACTCCAGCAGTACTAAGTGGAATGCTGGAAAAATTAAGAGATGAAAATAGCGATATCTGGACCATTAAAGATATAGCGGCAGACAAGGTTAAAAAAGCTACAAAATTTTTAAGTGGCCTTGCCAACCAAGTTATAGCAAACCAGACGGGGGTTAATGTCAAAGAAGCTGCAAGAGATTCCTCCACAGAAAAAAATGTAGCTCATATTGTAGAAATAAAAAACCTCATTGCCTCCATCATCAATGAATTGATTGAACATAGTAAAAACAAAATTCAGAAAGTAGTTTTTTTTGTTGATGATCTGGATAGAATTCCTCCAACTGATGCAGTTGAAGTTTTAGAGTCACTTAAAAATATTTTTGATATTCCTAAATGTGTTTTTATACTTGCCATAGATTACGATGTAGTTGTCAAAGGACTCGAAAGTAAATTTGGTAAAAAAACAAAAGAAAATGAAAGAGAATTTAGATCATTTTTTGATAAAATCATACAAGTTCCCTTTACTATGCCAGTTGGTGCTTATGACATTACTACTTTTTTAAAAACAAAATTAAATGATTTAGGTGTTGAGCCAGTATTTATTGAAGCTAGTATTGGTCAAATAACAAAAATAGTAAGATATACAGTGGGCAATAACCCAAGAAGCCTTAAAAGGTACTTAAATACTTTTAGTCTCATCAATCAAATTATGGATGATGATGATGAGAATGAAAAAGATGACAATAATATTATTTTACTTTTTGCTGTATTAGGAATCCAAGTTTCTTATCCCAAAATTTTTAGACTATTAACTCAAAATCCAGATTATTTGAGCTGGAATGAAAAATTTGGAAACAAAATAGGATTAGACTTAAGTAAAATAAAAGACAATATTGAAAGTGTTGGAGAATCTGATTTAACCGATGAAACTTGGGAACAAATTATTTGGGGATTTTGCCAAGAAGATCCGTATTTGAAAGTAAAGTGTTTCAATATTTTAGAGTTATTTAATTTTTTAAGAGAACTGTCTTGTAAAAAGGATTTAAAAGAAGAATGGAATGAGAAATTAAAAGAGGATAGTACTAAATATAATAATTTCAAAGAAAAATTATATGAAAGGTTAACCTCTGTTCTAGAATTTGCCGCAATTACAAATGTTGATGACGATATTGAAGTGAAATCGATAACAACTAAAGGTAATGTCATCTACTTTGATGGTTTTGATGGGTGGATTCAAGAAATGAGAAATGGTCAAGTAGCAAATAAACAACTTGGTCTTGGTGGGCGCAAAGCAATTGAAGTTTCAAGTGAAATGGAGGATTGCTTAAAATATTGGTGTGATTATTTTCAATCTGAAGGGCATGATTTAATTTATACTCCTACCGGAGGTTGTACCGTAAAATATAAAAAGAAAAAAATTATAAATTTAGGTATTATTGATAAAAAAGGTGAAAAACCTAAAATTGGTTTGAACGTTCTTAGAGCCTCTGAAAGAGATTATTACAGACCGTTAATTGATGGGCTTGAATCTTCTAATATTAGAAGATATGCACCATTAGAAGGACAATTTACACCACAATACAGAGAGATGTTTAAATTAATAGGAGATATTAAAGGAGTTGAATCTAAAAAATCTGAATTGAAAAGTATATTTAAAAAAGCTGTTGAAACAATTGATAATGATAAAAGATTAAAGGTAAATATGGAAAATCATCATATACTAGAAGATATATTCAATGGAACCTATAATGCTTAATAAGCTTGATGTATTACTATGGCTGAATATATAAATATAAATGGTGAGGTTTATACCTTTACTAAACAAGGAATAGATAAGGTCCTAATGGAAGGTAAATTTGAATACCATAGAGTTGGTGGTGAACCAGATGATATAGAATATATAAATCCAAGCGGTGGCCCTTTTATTAAAAAAGGTCAAATGCTATCTCATATTATTCATGATACTGATTTTAATGTTATAGTAGAATCATTTGAAAGTTTAGATATTGGTTATATTATTAATATCAGAGAAAATGAAGTAGACCCAGATGATTTTTCACATCTGGAAGATAGAGATATTATCGGAGGAATTATTTAAACAAAAGATAAAGGATTGTAATCAGCTATCGCTTTGGATTTAAAATAATTCCAAATCCTCCCCAAAATAGTTCGACTTCACTCCTATGGGCTCCAAAATTATTCTTGGAAATAATATTTTATTCTTGAAGATAATTTCTTGTTATTACATCCAAACCTTCATCTAAATAGTATGACTTCATTCCTATGGACTCCCACTTTGTAATTTTTTAGGTAAATAAGTTTATTCTTCAACTTTGATCATCTTACCATCTTCTACTCTGTAAAATTTGTAGTATTTTTCTGGCTCTTCAAAATCAGCATTTTCGTAATCTTTTAATTCTTCATCTTCGCCAAATTCTATACCATTGAAGCTATTTGCTAAACCACAATAAACTGAAGTTGGTTCGCCATCCTCCTCGGTGTCATAATTACAATCCAAATTTTGTTTGGCAAAAACTAAAGTTTCAGCAACAATAAATTTACCTTCATATTCAGAAAAATCTATATCCTCCTCTTCAGGATGGCCCAAAGGAATATTAATTGTAAGTAATGTTTCATTATCCGTTTCTAAAAAATATTCATTAGTTCCGCATGCATTTAAATATGATTCAGAAATAAATTCATGAGAGTCATAATTGTGGAAATTATCTTTACTATCACAAGAATATAAAAAGATTGATGTTGGAGAATAATTGAAGGTACAAATCATTTTTTGTTTTTTTTTAAATTTACTTTTTTAAAAACTGAATAATTATTGACTCAAAATGTTTTACCTATGTTTTATTTCCAGATTTTTATATATGTAAATTACTGTAAATTTGTAGGTAAAAAGTTGGGCTAAAACCCTCCAGCTTAGTTTTATATTCAAATATAAAAAATTAAT